>VMHT01149872.1_pt1 | contig 12165 bp, 20 predicted proteins | sample 4693611 | NCBI WGS metagenome assembly VMHT01 (sample SAMN12280063, study PRJNA550983) | marine metagenome | isolation source: seawater sampled from same location over 5 years 0.02-0.2 micron viral filtrate | place: USA: collected off the coast of southern California halfway between the port... ...
ACGCCTCTGGAACCCCTACTCCCACTGCATCTCAGAGACGCGTATAGGTGTTTCAGAGAGCATGAGAGACACCCTCCTAACCCCTGTGGTTGATAGGTCTCCGAAGGCGTTGCCATTTATCTAAAACACCTGTACCATACCCTCTATTGTCTAGTCCATTCTAGTGTATACGATGGCGTTGACAATGCTATTCACTTTTTGATATACTTGTACCATGATAAAAGCAATAAAGAAAAACGGATTACTAGACAAAGACTTCCTTCAAGGGTTATCTTTGATGGTTGTCCCATTAATATTAAAGGTACTATCATGAAGAATGGTTTGATTGGTGTCCATATAGCCACTGGTGTCGATGTAGAGATACCTTTGAGTGAGCGTGAGATGCAATTGTTTCATGCAGGTGGTAACCATGATTGGAATGTCATGTGTGAGAGTGTCAAAGCACGCACTGGTATAGAGATAATCGACCAGATACAGTTAGATTTTCAAGTGATTAACGGAAATAAATCTAAATTTCATTAAAAAACCACTTGTATTATATGCTCTATGAGTGTATAATGAATGTATAAGAAACGAAATTGACTAGTGAATATGTTCGTGGATTGCAGAGAGGTTAAGTCACTAGAGAGGTATACTGAGAATGCCAAGAGTACATGAGAGAGATACTCACCTATCAGCGGAGATGGTGTAATGCAACACGCGACAATACCATTGTTGAGTTCATAGTTCAAGTCTATGTCTCCGCTCCAGTTATATAGTCGGAGAACCGTACCTGGTCTATATCTCCGACACGCTTGCCAAAGCATGAGGAATATGTTATAATGGATGGTTATAAGTACAAGTGGTCTACTGTAAGTTTATACAGTATGCCTAAGGATAGAACAGAACCATTGACTTGTCGTACAGAGAAACCTGTGCCTTTACAGGAGGGACTGGTTCTTGCAAGACAATACGAGACAAAGGGTCATGTGATAGAACTCAGGAGAGAGTCTCCTGTGAAGTCTTAGAGTAGGAATCTGAGCAAACAGTGATTTAGGGACCGTATATCGTGGTGGTAGAGAGTAAAGACACCATGAAAGCGTCTCTAAAGAAATTTTTTTCCGGCAACCAACAGAGAAGGAAGTAAAAAATGAATCGTATAACCTATGTGGATTATTCTTTTCAAGTCGTTGATGATGATATACTCTTTGACGGCGACTTAGACGGAGACCAATTTATGGAACTCCATGACATAGAGGAAGACACACTATACTCTATATCATCAATTGACGGTGTGTTATGTTTCTCTAAGATGTATGAGGATGATGAACCAGAACCAGACGAAGAAGACTGGACTGGTGATAACATACTTGCATTTGTGAGGCATTAAAAATTTTTTGAGGTAAATTATGAGTATCCAGAGTCGTTCAATACATAAAGAGACTGCTACCACTGTTGGTACTGGTCTCCTTATTAACTATCCTCTGAATCTATTTCTATTGTTTGTATGCATTGACCTATGGGGTATGACGAATACCTTTTACATAGGTACTTTAATTACTGCATTAATGACATTCGTAGCCTATGTCCGTGTGTATTCTATACGCAGGTGGTTCAGTGTTAGATAAACTATTCATACTGGTCGGTAAGTTTGTGTGGTTTATACTGAAATTCACCTTGTATGTTTTGAGTGCCGTTGTTATAATGGCCATGTTATTAGACGGAGGGTATCTTGGATAAGTATGATAAGAAAGAGTTAGAGAATTCTAAGAGGATTTTTAAGAGTGCAACTCCTAAATATGAGTTGTCTTGGTACATTAAATGGGGTGCATCAGTCTTCATTATGGTGTCTATGAGTATGCGTGGCATACCAGAATATCAGACATGGGACTTGATATTGTCTACTATTGGTGTATCAGGTTGGTTAGTCGTAGGTCTTTTATGGAAAGACCGTGCGTTAGTTTTATTAAATGGTGTAGGAGTGGCACTTCTACTGCGTAATTTATTTGAGGTACTATGATAGATATATTAATCTTTTTATTTTTAATCCCTTTTAATGTCTTTATGTGGACAATTAAATATGTGGGGTCTTTTTTATTCTGGATTGCCCTCGTAGTGTGGGTGTACCAGAGTCGTAGTGTGATACTAGATTGGATTTCTGATAGATGGTTTGATGTCTTATATCGGTTTCGGAATCGTAAAGGGTCTACCAATAAAGTAGATGATATTGACGACTACATCGTTTAACACTAAATAGGTTTATGGATTTATATATCATTCATTTTATTTTTATTAGTCTCTGTGCAGGTGGTTCATATCTGTATGGGTTTCTTAAAGGTGAAAAGTCAGGCAGTCAACGAACGGTTGAATTGTTTTTAGATGATAATCTCATTACATTAGATGATATAAATAAAAACTATAATCAACCAGACAAATAAAATAGGAATATATTATGAGAGTTATTGGAATTAATATTTCACACGACACATCGGTCGCAGAAGTAGAGAACGGAGAACTAAAGTATTGCCATGATGAGGCAAGGTTTCGTAGATACAAATATTGGGACCCATCAAAGTTAGACGATGAAATGGACACAGGTCTTCATTGCATCGAACAAAACAACATCGAAGAACCAGACCATTTAATCTTTGCAACCTTCGACAGAAGGAATGTAGAGTGGATTATTAACTCTGAATTGATTGACAATAGACTCCTTGCAGAGAAGTTCGCAAGTGAGTGTCGTAAGTCTCAACTCTCATTACAAAGAATAGACGACCTTGCAGAAGAGTTTGGTAAGTATTACACTGTTAACTTTGATGATACAGGTGAATCAGACAGACATGTTGCTGACCAACTTGCAAATCATACATGGAACATTACAGGTTATCATTTAGAACCTGAACATCATTTCTATCATGCAGAGTGTGGGTATCATTTAAGTCCATATAAAAAGGACAATGAATCTGCAATCTGTATCGTATGGGATGGTGGTGGTGCTATGCGATATTATGACACACATCCTGGTTACCAAGAAATAGAGAGTATCTATTTGTGTGAACCTAATGTCGACAGTAAACTCCAATGGCAAAAACTATCTAACAATCGTGTGTGCCAAGATATTGGTTGGCAGTTCCCTAACATGGGTTGGGATGCCTTTCATTGTTTTACAGACGAAACAAAAACTATCGATGGTGTCGAAGTTGTCTTTACAAGTAAACCTTCAGGTGGTATGAACTTCAGTCAAATGGCAGTCGGTCTAGGGTGTGATGATTTAGGTGTCAGTGCAGGTAAAGTTATGGGTATGGCATCGTATGCTCGACCTGTTTCTGAAACTGGTGCTTTCTCTAACTTCTCAGTTGCACAACAACTCGAACAAGAATCGTTTAGTGATAGTTGTGATGTGATACAGAAGGCAGTTGAAATGAATCCGAATGTAAAGAATATTATATTGAGTGGTGGATATTCGTTGAACTGTACAAACAATTACAAATACTTGGAAGCATTTCCAGACCATCAGTTCTTTGTAGACCCAATTCCCCACGATGGTGGTACAGGTGCTGGGGCAGCAATCTGGTTCGAAAGAAGTTTAACAAATGGTGATATGAAAGCAGTTGAAGATACAACACAGGAGACAGACAATGATTAAAACAACAATCGTCAGAGACTTAGATACAGTTATAGACCTATTGATTGATAAGGAACAAATCGTTGCAATCTTTCAAGGTGAGTCAGAATGGGGACCTCGTGCATTAGGTAATCGTAGTATATTATTTGACCCACGACATCCACAAGCAAAACAAATTGTTAACAAAGTAAAGATGCGAGAAGACTACAGACCATTTGCTGGTACTGTTATGTTAGAACATGCAAACGATTACTTTGACATGCGACAACTCAAAGAATCTCCTTGGATGTCCTTTGCTATTAACGCAAAACAATCTGCATACGAAAATGTTCCTAGTTTAGTTCATGCAGATGGTACTTGTAGAATACAAACAGTCACAAGAGAACAAAACAAAAACTACTATGACCTTATAGAAGCATTCTATAATATCACAGGAGTTCCAATGATATTTAATACATCGTTTAATCTAGGTGGTGAAGCACTAGTCGAAACAATCGAAGATGCAATCACAACATGTCAGAAGAGTCAGATTAATTATTTGTATGTACCTGAAGACCAAGACATTCATATACCTTACACGATGATTAAACCTAAAGATACTGAATTATTTACAAACGAGGATGATTCCGAATAAATAGGTGGTATGATAGAGGTAACTGATACAGCAATACAAAAACTCATTGATAAGAAAGTCGGTTTTATCCGACTCGGAGTTAAAGGTGGTGGGTGTGCAGGTTACGAATATTATATTGAAGACACATCTAGTTATATTAGTATGTCTGATAAACTCCAGAATTATGGAAAGTTTACAGTCGTGTTAGATGAAATGTCTATACCTTATTTGAGTGGTTCAACTTTAGATTGGGTAAAAGACGGTCTTAATGAATATTTTAAAATTATAAATCCAAAGGAAGAATCTTCTTGTGGATGTGGAGTGAGTATACAGTTTAATGAAGACCTCGTCAGCTAAAGCAAAAGGTAGAAGATTACAACAATGGGTCGCAAAGATGTTAGTCGAACATCTAGGTGCAGATGAAGAAGATTTAGAATCAAGACCTATGGGTTCAAGTGGTGAAGATATCATCATGGGAAAACAGACTAGACAAATCTTCCCTTATAGTGTAGAATGTAAGAATCAGGAGAAAGTTAATATCTGGTCAGCAATGGAACAAGCAGAGTCTAATTGCAAAAGTTATGAACCTCTTGTAGTAATTAAAAAGAATGGCAAGAAACCACTTGCTGTAATAGATGCAGAATACTTTGTGGAGATGCATAACAAAAAATGATTAAAAGTTTTAATGAGTTGCAAACAATAACAGAGAATAAGGATGCCAAGAATCCTTATCGTCTGGTTGTACTCGCAGAAAAACCGAAGAAGTCAAACCCTAAAGCGACGAGTGCAAAGATAGTTAAACTTGCACAAAAACTAGGACACGAAGTATATGATTGTCGTGTCAATGGTGCATTCATCATGCGTGATGAGAAGTCTGGTCAATTAACGATACACAAAGAAGATGATTCATTTGGATTTGAAATCGATGAAGATACAGTTGTTCTCATTCGTGGTGCAGTTGGTAAAAAAGATTCATATCTGGATTTAGTATCTCAATTAGAAAGATACGGTATTCCTGTTTGCAACTTCAGAGAAACAATTGAAGTATGTGCAGATAAGTTTAGATGTTATCTTAGACTGCAAGAGATTGGTATGAATCAACCTAAGACCGTACTGATACCGAATGCAGAGAAAGAATCAATAGAGACTGCCCATGAGGCATTGAAGTCTAAGTTCCCTATGGTGTTAAAGACACTACAAGGAAGTAAAGGTGTTGGTGTTCTATTGATTGAAACAGAAAGGTCATTACAATCAACCGTTCAGTTGGTTTATAAGATTGACCCTTATGCAGATATACTATTACAAGAATACATTGAAGTTGATTACGATGTTAGATGTATTGTTGTGAATAAAGAAATCATAGGTGCGATGAAACGACCTAAGATACTTGACGACTTTAGAAGTAATGTTTCACAAGGTTCTGAACCTGAAGAGATTAAACTTACTGAAGTTGAACAAGAGGCAGTCTTACAGGCAGCCAAAGCGGTGAACGGACAATGGGTTGGTGTAGACTTTATGCCAGCAAAGAACAGAGATAAAGATGCACCATACATTATCGAAGTTAACCATTCACCTGGTACCGAGGGTATCAACAAAGTAATTGATGGTGATATTAATAAAATTGTTTTAGATAATCTCCTTGATAGAGATTCATGGAAACGAAGTGCAACAGAATGTGGTGTATTAGAAACATTAGAAGTTGAAGGACAGGAACTAACTGTTAAGATGGATACTGGTAATAATACAACGACATGTGCCTTGCACGCGGATGACTTGACTGTAAAAAACAAAGTAGTCTCATGGACTACCGAAGGAGTAAAATACAAAGAACCTTTACATCGATATGTAGAGTTATTAAAACCTGCCGAAAAAAGGCCAGTCGTTCTATTGGAAATAAATTTTCTAAATACAATTTACGAAGTAGAAGTTTCGTTAGATAAAAGGAATCAAATACCTTTTCTTGCTAACAGAGACTTTATGAAGAGAGCAAATTTAATGATAAATCCTGCTCGTAAATTTATGTTAACAAATAGAAACGATGAACACGCAAACGGTTAGTATACAAGAGAGAATGAGAAACAAGGCAATCAGTGCCTTGGATGAAGTCGAAGCACAAATCGATACTCTTATGGATGAGAAGTCCATTCCTTTTTCTATGTACAAGTATCTTAAACAATTAGATTACTCTGGTAAAGTTGTTGCATACATGAAAGGGTTTACTGAAGAAATGCAATACGAGATAAAGAATGAAGAGAACTGTGAACAGTTAGACGAAGCATATAACTTCCTTACTAAAGGTCAGAAGACAAAGATTGTAAAGAAACTCCAAGAGTTTGAGAAAGACATAGAAAAGTATTGTGATGAATATACACCTGTTCGCAAACCAAGAAAACCTAAAACACCTGCGCAGTTAGTTAAGAAACTACCTTATCTTGCAGAGTGGAAGAAATATAAATCCATAAATCCAGAAGAAATCATTCGTGCATCGATGTTGTTTGGATACAACACATCTACAAAGAAACTTACCATGTTCAAATCTTATGGTGGTCTTAGAGTAAATGGTAGTAAGATATTAGATGCAAATGAATGTATAGAAAAGACCTTGACAGATTTGACTTTACTTGATAGACTGGTATCAGGTGGTAATATTATTGCTAAAGGTTTCATGGACGAGATACCTCGTTCTAAAGAGAAAGAAGGAAACAATAGAATTACTAAGAATACATTATTAATAAAAGTGATTAAATGATACTAATAGATTTTACTCAGACCATAATTGCTGGTCTGATGGCACAACTCAAAATGAATGATGGTGAGATTAACGAAGATATGTTAAGACACATGATTCTAAACTCGGTAAGAAATTACAGTAAACGATACTCATCAGAGTATGGTCAAATTGTTCTATGTACCGATGCAAGTAATCCTTGGAGACGAGAATACTTTCCACAATACAAAGCAAACCGTAAGAAGACAAGAGAAGCATCTGATATGGATTGGAAACTTATCTTCGACACACTGCAGAAAGTTAAAGACGAGATAAGAGATAACTTTCCCTACCACTACCTGTATGTCGAAAGATGTGAGGCAGATGATATCATTGCAGTTCTAACTAAACATTCAAAGGAACCAGTCCTAATCGTCTCAGGTGATAAGGACTTCCAACAGTTGCAGAAGTTCAACTATGTAAAACAATGGTCTCCTAATCTAAACAAGTTCGTTGCACCAGATGATGCAGATACATTTCTAAAAGAACACATTCTCAGAGGAGATAAGTCAGACGGTATACCAAATATACTATCAGCAGACAATTGTTTAGATGAAGGTATCAGACAAACCCCTTTAAGAAAACCTGTAGTAGATAAGTACCTCAGGATTAGTATTGAAAAGGACGATAAATACTATCGGAACTATTTAAGAAATCAAACTTTGATTGACTTAGAATTTATACCAGAAGATGTTGAGACAGATATTCTTAACTGTTTTGGTGAGTCTACACCACCGAGTGGTAAAGTATTTGATTATCTTAGAGAGCATAGATTAAATGAATTGATGGACAACATTAGTGATTTTACACAATATAATATGGTGAGGACCTAAATTATGACAACAACAAAAAGAGGAAGAGGAAGACCTAAGGGTGCTCCTAACAAACCAAAGATGGAATTGGTTACAGAAAGAATCAATCTACCTAACGGTGCTGATGTATATGAAATACTATGTCAGGCAAACATCGTTGCAGAAACAGATGTACCTACTGCAGTTAATGGATTAAAAATCTTTAACGATAGAAACGCAGCAGTGAGTAAAGTTCTAAGGTGGTTATTTGATAGTAATATCAATTCAACATTACCAGAAGGAGAAACTCCTTTCAAAAAGAATGATGCACCAGATTCATCTTTAACAGAAACAGCATTGAGATTTGAATTTAAAAAGTTTCAATACTTCGTAACCGAACAAATACCTGTTGCTCGTAGAGAGACAATGTGGATTGAAATGCTTGAGGGTATGCACCCAAAAGAGGCACAAATGATTGACTTGATTAAGGATAAGAAGAATCCATTCCCTAATCTAACAAAGGAAATTGCATCAGAAGCGTTTCCTGAGATACAAGTTTAAATAAATATTAATGTGGTCAGAGACTATACATAAAAGAAAAGGAAGTTTAATATTAACTTCTATGTGTAAACTTCTAGTCGTGTACCACTCCATGGATTTTTAGGAATATATTATGGCAGAACAAACCCCAACATTCGCAAGTGAAACTGTGGAACCCACAGAATTAGAACGAATCACCAATAGACTTAACACCTTTACTGTAGGATTAAAACCTGCTAATGCAGAACAAGTTAATCAAATCATGCAGAAAGGGTTACAAGCAGGTAACTTTAAACTAGATGAACTTGATGCACTTGTTCAAATCAGAGAACAAATCAATACAGGTATTATAGATTACAATACCCAAGTACAAGTTGCAACCAAACGAATACAAGAACTAGAGATTGAAGAAGCACAAAGGCAGAAAGACCTTGTTGCATCTACTCTTGCTGAAAGAGATTTGTTGATTGACGCAGAGAGACGGTCAAAGAAACTTGCAGAACAGGAACTTAGAGTTGCAGAAGAAGAGAACAAAATTCTTAAAGCACAACTCGAAGCATTATCAAATGTTCAGAACAATGTAACCTCAAAACCAATACAAGATTTATTAGATGAGTCAAGAGCATCTGCTGAAATGGCGGCATCTCCTAAAACAAAATCTAAAGCATGGGAGATGGTAAGACAGGCAAGACCAGATGAGATAACTGAAGATGAAGAACTTGCAGAAAAACTTGATGAAACCAAGAAAGCATTTAAAGACTTTGAATCAGAGACACAGGTAGTTTCTACTCCTGCATTACAAGATAATGTACAGTTCAGACCACATGGCATAACTACAGAATCATTCTATGACGAAGTAGAAAAGGTTAATGAGGTTGCAGAGGCAGATGAACTCTTCGCAAAAGAAGAAGAGACAGTAGGTTTCGATGATGAGTCTTTTGATGAAGATGCAGACTTCGTAGATGATGAAATGTTTTACAATGGTGTTTCACCAGAAGAAGCATTAGAAGATGTCAACGAAAAGTTTGAAGACACACTTGAAAGTTTAGAGGATTCAGAACCAGTTCCTTCTACAGGACAAGTCACATCTAAACCTGTTATCTCAGGTGGTAATGCACCAAACATTCAGGCACAAGTAAGTGAACCTGAAAACATTGTTGCACCAGTAGAAGAAGAGAAGAAAACTATTCCAACCTTTGATACTGAAGAAGAACTTCTAGCATCAGTTAATGCAAAAGTCAACATCATAGAAGATGAAGCAGAGGAAGAGTATGAAGAGATTACAATTCCTTCAAGGTCAGAATTAGAAAACAGTTCTAAAGCAGAAGTGCAAGAAGAGGGTGATAAGTTAGGTTTCGAATTATCTGGTACTAAAGAAGAAATGATTGACCAGTTCGAAGAACAAACAGAATCGTTTATTGCATCATTGCAAGAAGACGGTGATTTCATCAGTGCATCTGAAACAGACAATACTCGAAGTGATGAGGAGAAAAAAGATGGTGATGATGATGTCAGAGACGGTGGATACTTCTAAACGAAAGTATACAGTTTCACAATTCAATAAAGACCAAGTAAGCAGAATCTATTCAGAGAAAAACTTTGAAGAGAATCTGCTCAGGTTCAATTTACCAGAAGACCTTACAATCTTTCTTGGTTTACAATTCAGAGAATCAGCATATCTATTTAAGAAGTTAGATAGTAAGAAGAAAGAGAACTTCTACATCAGTGCAATATCTTATCCTTGTTCTCGTATCAATGAGACATTAGAGGCACGAGAAGTTCTACTCTATAATTACAAAGAGAACGGAGACCCTAGGTCTTGTCTTATCAACAGAGAAGACGACCCACAATTTATTCTATTACCACAAGACTGGTGTAATTTAGATAATGGTGATACTGTAGAGTTTCAATATGTGCCAGAAGACCAACCAGATACAGAAAGATATTTAGAAGTTCATGTCGGATAATAGAAACATTCCGATTCAGGCAGTAGACCAATATGATTTCTTGGAACATAGAAGAGAACAGGAAAAGAAACATTGGGATAAAGTTAAGACAAGTGAACCTTTAGATTCTATTCTCACTGTAGAGATAAACACAACAGAACTTTGTAATAGAACCTGTGTGTTTTGTCCTCGACATGACCCTAAAGTATTCCCTAATAGAAATCTACACCTTACAACTAAGGGTGCATTAATCATTGCAGAAGAATTGGGAGAGAATAACTTTCAAGGTAAGATATCATTCAGTGGATTCGGAGAGAATCTCCTTAATCCAGACTTCATAGAGATAGTAAAGATATTCAGAACAGAATTACCCTATGCAACATTAGAGTGTAATACTAACGGAGATAAACTTGACCACAAATACCTTGAAGGACTTATACACAATTCAGGTTTAGATTTAATCTATATTAATCTGTACGATGGTATAGAACAGATGGATAAGTTTGAAGACATGTTATTGTGGGCAGATATACCAACAGATAAGTATAAGTTCAGAATGCATTGGGGAGATTTTGAGAAACATGGACTCATACTAAATAATAGAAGTGGTGTAGTAGATTGGGTTGGTGTTGAAGATGATACTGTAGAGAATCTAAAAGGCAAACCATGTCATTACCCATTCTATAAAATGTTTGTCGATTGGAACGGAGATGTATTGTTCTGTTCTAACGATTGGGGAAGAGAACATGTTGTAGGTAATCTTTTACAACAATCTTTACATGATGTATGGTTCTCTAAACCTATGACAAAGATTCGTAAGAGATTAATGAAAGGTGATAGAAGTCATTCACCTTGTAATAAATGTAGTGTAGACGGTTCACTATTTGGAAAACCGTCATTTGATATAGTTAAGGAATATTATGAGAATAGCAATAACAGGAAGTAGTGGTCTTGCAAAGATAATTAAAGACACACTAGAAGCAACACCACATATAGGGAACACCTTTAGAGTAGACCCAATCAGATGTGAAGACATTACAATGAATGGAAGAAACTGTTGGGTATTCGGTGGTTATGAACCTGCTGATGTTCTAATCAATCTTGCACATGAAGACCAAGCAAAGATTCTATCCATTGCACATGAAGCGTGGGAAGGTGAGAAGACAAAATACATTATCAATATCTCCAGTCGTGCAAGTCAACCAAACATATCAAAAGGTTATATGTATGCAAGTGAGAAAGCACAACTCAATCACCTTGCAAATAATCTACAATACAATTCTAAGAAGAGATATAAAATGACCACAATCAATTTAGGTCTTCTCAACGATGAGAATCTACCTAGTGTCAAACACCAAGACGTTGCTGGACTTATCTACAAACTGATTACGTCCTATCCCGACTATGAGATTGCAGACGTGACACTACAAGCACATGCAAATTACCAAAGTGTTCAGAGTGATAAAGAAACACTCAGAGACATGGATAGGTTTACTAAATAATACTATGAGTATAGAATACAACGATTTTGGTTTTACTGCAATGGACGCTGACGAACTTGCATCAGTTGACACTAAGATAATAGAAAAGACCACAACTGCAACTGAAGTTATCAAAAACCTTGACGACTTTATTAGACCACTCCTTGAGAATCTTGCAAAGGATTCAGACAAGGAATACATCTACTGGCCTAACAGGATTGAGATTATCAACAAGAAGATTGCAGAATTAGATGAAATACAAAAAACCCTCTAGTCAATAGAGAAGTTTTTTGTTATAATAATACTATAAATTAAAATTCAATTTTTTCTTTTACAAGGTATAAGAAATATTTGATTTAAGACAAGGAGTAAATATGTCAATAAATGACAAAGAGTTATATCCGCTCAAACTAAAGGATAGAC
>VMHT01192900.1_pt1 | contig 12165 bp, 10 predicted proteins | sample 4693611 | NCBI WGS metagenome assembly VMHT01 (sample SAMN12280063, study PRJNA550983) | marine metagenome | isolation source: seawater sampled from same location over 5 years 0.02-0.2 micron viral filtrate | place: USA: collected off the coast of southern California halfway between the port... ...
ACGCTATCCATCAGAAAACTCTTAGAGGTGGTGCTAACTTCATGGTGGTTTCACCTGAAACAGCAACAGTAATAGAGTCTATTCCTGGATACGCTTCTGATTCAGATGCAGACGCAGCTAATAAGTCATTCGCTATGGGCGTACAAAAAGTAGGTGCTCTTAATAACCGTTATACGGTTTATAAGAACCCTTATATGTTAGAAAACGATGTCCTTATGGGTTTCAGAGGAAGTAACTTCCTTGAAACTGGAGCTGTATACGCACCATATGTACCATTAATCATGACTCCTCTTGTTTACGATCCTGTTAACTTTACACCAAGAAAAGGTGTGATGACAAGATACGCTAAGAAGATGGTAAGACCTGAATTCTATGGTAAAGTAATCGTCGCTGATACACAATTTGTTTAAATTGTAATTAATCAGTAGATCATATAAAAGAGGGGAGATTTATTTCTCCCCTTTTTTATTGCCGTTATATTTATAGATGACAAAGAATATCCTTTAGGAGAATAATATGGAAGCTATATGGCCAGGAAGTGGTTCAGCAGTTAGTGGAAATACACCATTTGCACTATACGACAACGACACAACATTTCAATCAGATTCACCAAAATTTGCTAATTGGTGTGCAAAGAGACTTGGTTATCCAATTATGGCAATTGAATTACAAGATTCTCAATTTTATGCTTGTTTTGAGGAAGCAATTACAGAATATTCCTCACAAGTTAATCAATTCAATATAAGAGAAAATTTATTATCATTAAGAGGACACTCAACGGGTTCAAATGTAACTCATAAACGAGTAACATCTAATTTTGCAGAAAGTATCAGAATGTCAGAACAATATGGTACAGAGGCTGGAGTAGGTGGAACAATAGATTATAAGAGTGGTTCAATTAGTGTTAATAGTGGTTCACAAGTTTATGATTTAAATACATTATTTGCAGATGTTTCAGAAAGTGGAAAGGCAATAGAAGTTCGTAGAGTTTATTACGAAGCAAGTCCAGCAGTTCAACGATATTTCGATCCATATGCAGGAACAGGAGCAGGTTCTTACAATATGTTAGATGGTTTTGGTTGGGGTAATATGACACCAGCCGTTCAATTTATGATGATGCCAATATACGCAGATATGTTAAGAATGCAAGCAATTGAATTTAACGACCAAGTTAGAAAATCAACACACACTTTTGAATTAAGAAATAATAAAATTAGAATATTTCCTAATCCAACATCCACTTATAATTTGTGGTTTGAATATATTTTAAAAGAAGATAGAGATAATCCATTACAAACTGCACACGGAGAAACATCAAATGTAGTTTCAGATTATTCAAATGTTCCTTATGACAATATGGAATATAAATTCATAAATGATGTTGGTTTACAATGGATTAGAAAATATGGGTTAGCTTTAAGTAAAGAATTACTTGGTATGATTAGGAGTAAGTATGGTAGTATTCCTGTTCCAAATGCCGAAACAACTTTAGATGGTGATACTTTGAGAAATGAAGCCGCAACCGAAAAGGAATTATTAGTAACACAACTACGAGAAAATCTTGAAGCATCAAGTAGGAAAATGATGTTAGAGGCCGATAGTGAAGAATCAACACGATTACAAGAAAAGTTAAATAAAGTTCCATTACCAATTTATATAGGATAATATTATGGCAGGAAGATTTTTACCACAAAGAGACTTAAATGTTTTTGAACGGGTAAATAAGGAACTGATTGGAGATTTACAAGGTGGTAAAGATGGAATAATAAATCAACAGGCAGTTCTTTATAAGGTATCAGTTCAAGATACCATGACTAATCTTTACGGAGAGGCTAGTGGTGGTAAAAGATTTAAAGCAGGAATTAAATTTTCTTGTTTAATAGATGCTGCAGATTTTGATTATAATAATGATGAATTTGGACCAGATGAAGAACAATCTGCAACATTTCATATACTAAGACAAACTCTTATTGATTTGAATTTAGTTCCAGAACTTGGTGATATATTTGAATGGAATTGGGCACATTTCGAAATAAATGCTGTAAATGAAAACCAATTAATTGGTGGTATACAGGAAAACAATTGGACGGTTTCTTGTACATCACATAGAATAAGATTTTCTAATCTCGGTGTTGAAAGAGTTAGGAGTATTTAATGGCACGAAATAAACCACTACCAAGAAAACATAGAAGTGATACTTCACGAGGTAATCTAAATAGGGCAAGACAATACAAACGAGATACTGATAATGTACAAGATGTATCCGTTTCATTAATGGATTTAGATTCTGCCATAATGTATTATTTTACAGAGGTTGTTAAACCTACGGTGGTAGATAATGGTGAAACTGTAAAAGTTCCTATAATGTATTCTTCACCTGAGAGATGGTACGCTATACAAAATACTGGTTTTATGAGGGATAAGAAACGACAAGTTATTCTACCTGTTATAGCATTTAGAAGAACAGGAATGTCAAAAGATGAAACTATAGCTGTCGATAAGATAGATCCAGAAGAACCAAAATTACATTGGCAGTTTGAAAGAAAATATACAAACGCAAATCGATATGATGCATTCTCCGTACAACAAGGAATGATACCACAACGAGAATATTACAATGTTGCTGTACCTGATTATATGGTAATAACATATGATTTTATTATTTGGACACACTACATTGAACAGATGAATAAATTAGTAGAACGAATAAATTGGTCTGAAGGGGCATATTGGGGTGAACCTGGTAAGATGAAATTTAGAACAAACATAGATAGTTTTACGGATAGTACAGAAGTTACTGATAAAGAGAGAATTGTAAAAACAGAATTTAGTGTTACATTAAAGGGGTATTTGATTCCTGAAGCTTACAACGAGTTATCAGGTCCTCATACGATGCAAAAATTCATTACACCTAAAACACTTGTTATAAAAGATGAAGTGGATACACCTATTGCACCACTAATGGAACAATTACAAGGTGCAGAAGCTTTTCCAGATGCACAATCAGTATCACAAAATGAAACACAACCAGTAACTTTAACACATCCATTTACATTGACTGCTGGAACAGGAGTTTCAATTACTAATGACGGAGAATCTTTTACAGGAACAACCGCCGTATCCCATACTATCTCACTACCACAGGCAGTAGGAACAGATGCAAATGTAACTTTCGGACAAGTTACCGCATCTTTGGCCAAAATAGGTACAACTTCACCAATATTATTTGATGGGAGTGGTATAGTTTCTGATTTAGCAATTACAGGTTCGGTATCAACAACTGGTAATGTAAATGTTCAAGGAAATTTAAGTATAGATGGTAACCTTAGAGTTGAAAATTTACACACTCAGATTATATCCGAGTCAATAATACAATCAACAGGTTCAAACTTCTTTGGTGATGCATTAGCAGATACACATCATTTTACTGGTAGTATTATGACGAGTGGTTCACTATCACTTAATGGATATGAAGTTGATGAGATATCAAACGATACAAGTCTTGCTGGTTCAAGTGCAACCTCACTCGTTACCGAACATGCTGTAAAATCATATATATCTGGTCTAAGTTCTGCAGATGAACAAACTTATTTACGAAAACAATTTGTAAAGATATCCAATACTCTGATAAATGCCAGTACGGCAAGTTTTACAGCGGTAACCGCATCTGCACCTGATGGTATGACATCAACAACCGAACACGATTTTATATTTTTTATCAATGGTCAATATATGGAACATGATGCTATAAGTATACAACAAGTAGGTGCATCACTTTACTTAGGTGTGGATACGGGTAGTATCGGATATGCATTAGAAAGTGATGATGAGATATTGGCATGGGGTAAATTTAACTCTTAGGGTTAGATATGGCAACAAGATTAAGACAACCACTAACAATAACAGGTGGTACAGGAGTAACAGCTTCAAATAGTGGAGTTGGATACTTTGGAACAGAACAAGTACGACAAGAAATTTCTATCGGAAATGATGTCAGTACAACAGGAAATGTTCAATTTAATTCAATTACTTCGAGTATGAATCTCGGTGGAGCTTCTTATTCAGATAGTGGTATTGTAAATGGAACGGTAAGTATTACGGGTACAACAAAGGTTACCTCAAATTTTTTTGTTACAGGTAGTGTGACAAGTAGTGCATTATCTTATGATTCATTAACAGCTGATACTCAAACTGGTGGTACAACATATTTATCAGGTTCGAATATATTTGGTAATGATACAACCGATAAACAATATTTTAGTGGTAGTGTTACTATGACTGGTTCGTTTAATTTGAATGGATATGAAGTTAGTGAAATATCGAATGATGTTTTACTATCAGATTCAAGCACTACTGCCTTATTAACAGAAAGTGGTTCAAAACTTTATGCAGATACAAATGTAGGTTCATTTGCAAGTGCACCCTACTTGAGAAAAAATTATCATAAAAGTGCAACTTCAATACTTAATAATACAGCAAGTTTTACAGCTTTATCTGCATCTGCACCTGATGGTATAACGGCAACAAGTGAAACTGATTTTTTATTTTTTAACAATGGACAAATTATGGAACATGATGCATTAACAATACAACAAAGTGGTAGTACATTTCTACTAATAATCGATCCTAATTCGTTAGGGTATAATTTAGAGAATGATGATGAAGTAAAGGCATGGGGAAAATTTAATGCTTAAATTAAAAGAATTATTAAAATTAGATAGGATGAGGTATAGTGAATCCATAAAACCTAAACATCAGAAGAAGATGGATAGGCCTTTAAAACATATTCATAATCCTATGATTCCACACAATCCACCACCAACAAATTCAAGTAAAGTTACTGTTGATGAATTACATTGGTTGTTAAATTATAATGATGGTAAAATATCAAATGATGTAGTTATGGAAGGTGATGATATAGAAAAGGTTTTCGAAAATTATTGTGAAGAAAATTCTTTAAATTATCCAAAAGAATATATAAAAGAATTAATTAAAGATAGTGGTCGTATTATTTATGAACTAAAATACAAATACAATAGACCACGACCATTTCAATTAGGTGAATTTTATAACATACCTGATTTTAAAATACACAATTTAGATAGTGCAAAAACACCATCATATCCAAGTGGTCATTCCACACAAGGTATTTTTATATCTAAAGTTTTTGGTAAAATGTATCCAACTCACGAGAAACAATTTAACAGATTAGGAAAGATGATTTCCAATTCTCGATTAATGGCAAGGGCACACTTTCCAAGTGATACTAAATTTGGTGAAAAAGTAGGTAATTTGATATTTAATAATATCAAAGGGAAGTTAAAATGAATTTAAATAAAATCATATCAGATAATACTTGTATTCATTGTGGAAATGTTGCTAATGAAAACCTACGAAAGTGGTTTAAAGACAAATGGGTGAATATAGGTAAGAAGAAAAAAGGCGGTGGACATCCACCTTGTGGTACAAGTGGTAAAAAAAGAGGATATGCTAAGTGTGTTCCTAAATCTAAAGCTGCCAATATGACTAAAAAACAAAAGGCAAGTGCTACTCGTAGAAAAAGGGCCGCACAAAACAAAGCTGGTCGTGGTGGAACATCATCTACAAGAGGTGGTGGTAAAAAACCAATCAATGTAAAAACGAAAGCGGAGAACAGAATGAATTATTGTCAACACGATGAATGTGTAAAAGAAGCAAAACACTATATGGTGGAGAAAAAAGATAAATGTTATCATAAAGTAAAAGCTCGTTATGATGTATGGCCATCAGCATATGCAAGTGGAGCATTGGTAAAGTGTCGTAAGGTAGGTGCAGCGAATTGGGGTAACAAAACAAAAGAAGATTATCCTGGTATAAGTATAAAACCATTACACGATGATGAGGTTAATGAACGCACAAGGATGAAACCACAAGTCAAAAAACTTTTAAAACAAAAGGGATACGGCCCTATCTTTGGAGCTATTGATAGTTCTAAACAACAATTAAAACAGATGAGATATTCACGAGGTGAGATTCGAGATACATTGATTAGTATGTTTGGTGATGAGGATCCAAAGATACTTCAAAGGATTAAAGAATCTATAAATGAGAAAAAAGGGGATTTCCTTGATTCTCTGTTTCCAAAATCAAAAGTTGCTAAGGCAGTTAAAATAGCTCATGATATGGGTGGTGATATGACTGGAGCAGTTAAGAAGATTGAAAGGTATTTTAAGGGAATGACACTACATAGTAAAGTTAGAGATGCACTTCAACAAGCTAATGAATCCGTAAATGAAAACAACATGGGTGATAAGTTATGGGAAGCTTGTTGGAAAGGATACGAGAAAAAAGGTATGAAGAAGATGTTTGGTAAAATGTATCCTAATTGTGTAAAGAAAGAATCCTATGATATATTTTCCGAAGATGGTGGATGGGGATACACAATGGATGGTCTTGTCGAAGCCGAATATCAAGGTCGTAAGGTCAAACTCGGTAAACCGATGCAAGGTGATACAAAGAAATTTAAAGTATATGTTAAGAATCCTAAAGGTAATGTGGTTAAGGTTAACTTTGGACAAGGTGGTGGAGCTAAAGGTGGTACGATGAAGATTCGTAAATCAAATCCAAAAGCTCGTAAATCATTCAGAGCAAGACACAATTGTGATAATCCAGGACCAAGACATAAAGCTCGTTATTGGAGTTGTAGAAAATGGTAAAACTAAAAGAATTATTAACAGAGGCAAAATATAAAGAGACTTATAGGTCGATTACTGCAAGAGATAAAGAGTATAATAGAATATGGCCAATAGGTGGACATCCAAGAGTAACGGTTCGTTCTTATAATGAAACACAAAAGACAGGTCGTATGAAAACTGCATACATAGAAATTGATGGTGATAAAATGTGGGTTGATGCATATAAGAAAATAGCCTTTAAAGGTAACGGATCAATTTATGATGTAGTAAAGCATGTGAGAAAGGAAACTGGTAATTCAAATGCTTAAACTAAAAGAATTATTAACTGAATGGAACGATACTTCATTTAAAGATTTACCAAAAAGGTGGTCTAAGGCTGTTATGAAGGGTAGAGAGACAGATGGACTTACGGAATTTGAAAGATTGGGTGGAACTGATGTAGAGCTGGGGAAGGTTTATACAGATAAGGATAGACCACCTTTTAAAGCTGAATTTATAGACTTAGATAACAGAACGCGAGAAAAGAAAATTGATGAAAAGATGAGTGATGAAAAAAGAGCGTTTTTAATGTTACGAATATATGGTGATAGCTGGAAAGTAAATCTCGGAAAAGTCTTTTCGGGAATCAACAGAGGTAAACCTACCTTGATTAAAAAAGGATTAAAAGAAATCAAACTTCTCAATAAAAAAATTGAGGAAATGATTGAAGAACTAATTTAATTTTCCACTTTTCTTCTACTATTTTGACTTTGTGATATTTATTAGTATGAGAAAAAGACATTGGAAAAATAGAAAAAATCGAAAGTGTCCTGATTGTAATAGAGTCATCTATTATACTCGTAAAGACACTTTTGACCGTGCAGTAGGAAACAACGCTGTATGTAAGTCTTGTGCTCAATCTGATAGAAAACTTGCTATGGATACCATCGAAAAGATGAAGAAACCAAAGAGTAAAGTACACAAGAAAAATATCTCACAAGGAATGACTTTGTATTGGGAAGAAAGAAAACAACAAGAATCATTAAAATATAAGGAATTTGAATGGCTCTCTTAGGATTAAAACAATTAGATAGTGTCTTAACTGGTTCATTACAAGTTTCTGGTAGCGCGGGAGTTACTGGATCTATTAAAGTAAGTGGAAATATAAGTGGTTCATCAACTGGTTCATTTGGTTCAGTAGTCGTTTCAGATAAAGTTCAAGGTAATTTGGTTGTAGCAGATACAATAACAGCTAAAGATATTGGTATAGGGGCATCTAATAACAGGATGGATATCGGTAGTACTATTATAATAAATGATGGGAATAATAGAGTCGGATTCGGAGATACAGCACCATCATCACCTGATACAGAATTACATATAAAATCTGATACACCAGTAGTTACTTTACAAAGAACCAATAATAATCAAAAAAGTGCTATTGATTTTCAAGGTTCAGGTGGTTCAGTTGGTTCATCAATCGAATTCGTTGCTGATACCAATGATTTATCTTTTCAAACATTTGATGGTTCTAATCCTCATGAAAAATTAAGACTTGAAGATGGTGCAGATGGTAATATAAAAGTTTCGGGTAGTACACAGATTACAGGTTCTTTAAATGTATCTGCAACAATAACAGCAAATGCCTTTAGTGGAGATGGTAGTAGTATTACAGGAGTAACCGCAGAATGGGATGGTTCTCATAATGGTGATGCTTCAATTACTGGTTCTTTAAATGTATCTGCAACTGCTTCAATTGGTCGTGGAGAATTTACGACTATATCTGCAAGTAGTGTTGATGTAGATGAAGGTACATTAAGAATTGGTGGTGTTGGTCTTACCAGGACTATGGCAGAAAACATTACTGGTTCATTTGGAGTAGAGTTACCAGGTCAAACAATTCTTAGTGGTTCACTTGAATCCACTGCTTCCGCAGCAAAAATCACTGCTGGTACAGCCGTAGAAACGGATCGAATAGAATCTCTTACTGCAAATCCAAAGAGTCGTATATATTTATCACATCCATCCAATAGGAAAAATGCACAATTAGCATTAAATTATCGTTCCTATAATGTATTCGAGGCAACTGGTAGTGGTGATGATATGTCTATAACAATCGGTTCGGATGCAAACTCAGCAAGGTCAGATATAACTTTACAAGGATTTAGAAGTGGTGGAGCGGCCGCTAAGGTATCCGCTATATTTGTTGAGGGAGTTGGTTCTAAAATTGGAATGGGTGGAATTACAAGTCCAACAACAGCAGTTCATATATCAGGTTCGGGCGATAGTAATTTATATGTTGAAGGACAAATTTCTTCGAGTCAATGGGTAAGTGCAAGTACATATTATGGTGATGGTAGTAATTTAACTGGAATTGATGCAGGAAGTGGTATTTTTGTAGCAACAGGTTCAACCCAAAATACCACAGGTGATTTACAAGTTACTGGTTCATTACAAGTAACCACTGCATTAACATCATCTACTGCAATAAAAACTAATAATATACAAAATGGATACCCAACTTCCAATCAATGGGGAGAGGGATTAGATGGAAGTTATTTTAATAATTTTGATAATACATCTCATGTAAGTGAAATTTTAAGATTTGTGGCGGGGATAATTAGCCATTCAATAGATACTGCATCACCAACTGCAAATACCAAAACTTGGGCAAGTGTAGATACAAATAATAATAGTTTAGGTTCAACTGCAAACAGTATAGATGGTAGATTACCACAAGACCATACTTCTATTAGTAACACAACATTAAATTATTTAGTACATAAAGGATGGACAGGACCAGGTCGAAAAGTTTTTGATGGTATTAGTATTTACAATAATAGTAGTTACTTTATAGATTTTGATTCCAATAGTGGTGGTTCAACAAGTGTTAATTCATCAGCTGATAGTGAGTTATTTGGTTTGGGTGGATTATCAAGTGGTAACGCACAAGAGTTTTTCATTAGAGTAGTGGCAACACAATCATTTAGTGATACGGGTAGTGTAGCAACACCAACACCAAGTTCCAATACTTTTACAACACAATCATTTTTTGATAATTCAACAAGTACTTTTGGAACTTCAAACGGATTGACTTTAGTAAAAATAGAATCTGCAAATCCTGCAGTAATTCCAGCAGCATTCCAAGATGGTAAATTCGAAAATATCGGTGGAGCTGATATGAGTGGTACTTTAACAAGAAGATATTCTGGTTCTAATCCAAGCTTAGTTAATGATTTTTCAAGTATATCTTCAAGTGGATATTATAATTTTCAAGACTTGGTAGTAGGAATAAAAACTGGTTCACAAGGAGATTATGTATTCAAAGATGGTACAGATAAAAAACATTTTTACGCACCAAGAACCTCAATTAATACTGCTATAGGAGATAACTCATTAGCAGATGTTGGAACAACAACAAGATCATTAACTGCTGTATCAAGAAGTTTGAGTGGGGCACCTTATGTAACTGGTTCTACTTATGAAATATCAACAAAAATTACAGGATTGTTTAATCCAATGTATGCAGCAACAACCACATTAACAGATATGAATGGTGGTAGTGTTGGTGTGGGTAGTGTATCAATAACTAATGATAATATTTCTACAAGTGGTGGAACAATACAAACTGCAAATGCAATTTATGATAATGGTGTTTCAAGTGCAAGAAATACAAGTACAGTTCCTCATTATAATGATGTAGCAATAATATCTGCATCAGTAGATTGGGATGCTGGTAATGATGAAAATATAAATCAAACTGGAGTTGGTGATACAACATTTACCGTAACCGTAAGGGCAAGAGATAGAGATAGTTCTTATTCGTCATTAGACACACAAACACTTTATGATCATAGTTCAAGTATGTTTAGTTCACCATTAGCAAGTGGAAGTATGGCAGTTTATGGAAGGGCACAAGGATATGATGGTGGTAGTTTAACTGGAACAACAGAAACATTTAGTGGTGAAGATTTTAGAATACAATTAGCAGATAATGTTCAACAATTTAACGGAACAGCTTGGGTTACTACATTTGCATTAGGTCAGTTAGGGGATTATGACTTACAAGTTAAACCAGGATTTTTGGTAGATCCAGGCGGAACATATAGATATTGGCATCCTTCGGGATATGGTAGTGGAACTTACAAATATTATATTAGAAGATTTCAAACAAGTGGAACAAAGTCAAGTATGACTGTAAATTTAAATAATACAACATTAGTGGCTTGGAATTCTACAAGTAATGGAATAGCATGTGCAATATTATTTAAGAGTTCAGGAAAGGGAAGTGGTACGAATAGTGAATTATCAACTGCAAGAATATATGACCCGACAGCAACAACAAGTAACTTGATTGAAGCAGATATATCAAATGATAATCATAAGAATCCATTCACTACTGCAATAAGTTTATATGGAAATAGTGGTGGTAGTATTTCAAGTAATACCTATACCGTACCTATAAGAAATGCAGATGGTATGTTTTTAGATTCAAGTGATAACGAACTTTACATAATCGTCAGATATAAAGGTGATCCAGCACCTTTAGATGACATAACATTAACTTTTAGTTAGAGATAAGAAATGGGATTAATAGATTCAGGTTCAAAGTCAAGTAGACTATTAGGTTCGAGAAGATATACTCACAATACCTTTACGACTGCTCAAGAAGCATTTACGGATGTATTTGATTTAGGGGCTAATGAAATATTTACAGATGATGGGTTAATCCCTACGGGAAGTAGCCAACTACCATATAGTGGTTCTAGTCAAGATGGATTAATAATTTCAGCCAGTTTAGTAAATCCTTCCACATATACAGAGGGAAGTGAAGATGATCTGCAAATTGTAAAATATCACTATAGAAAAAAATTAAAGGGTGCCGCAGATGCTACAAGAGAAATTTATTATTTTACTACTGATGATCCTGATACCCATGATGATTATGTAACTTCTGACCAAATTATAGAAGCGGACCAACAAACTAATTTTGTATCCCCCAAGTATATAATACCTGGACACGCTTCTAGAAATGCTGAATCTTTAACCCCTGGTTATAAGGTAGCAATTTCTTATGGTAATGATGAAAACAACGTTACTGCCGCTACAGATGACCAATTTGTATTTGATTATAAAACAGGTGTTCTTACTTGGGTAGGTACTCCTCCTCATGATACAAATGACTTTGTATTTGCTACTACTTACCAATATGTTGGTAGAACATTAAGAAGCCAAATAGATGATGGATCTATTGGGGGTAGTAATTTTACAGCAGCGGGAATATCGGGATCATTAGGTAATAATGCTACTTTAATTCGTAGCCTAACAGCAGCGGGAATATCAGGTTCATTTACTGTAACTAGTGCTTCTATAGCATCAGATATAGCAGCAAATTTAGCTTCCCAACTTACTATTGCTGGTCAAGACGATTCATTCACAGTAGGACAAGGGGGTACTATTAATTTTGTTTCTGGATCCGCAGGGATAACTGTTTTAAGTGATAGTACTGATA
>VMHT01179290.1_pt1 | contig 12164 bp, 20 predicted proteins | sample 4693611 | NCBI WGS metagenome assembly VMHT01 (sample SAMN12280063, study PRJNA550983) | marine metagenome | isolation source: seawater sampled from same location over 5 years 0.02-0.2 micron viral filtrate | place: USA: collected off the coast of southern California halfway between the port... ...
CTTGTATTGTCATGAGTTTTTATTACATCTTTTTCATTAGTTGATAGATTTTTAATATCCTCATTAAAATTCATATTCCATTCAGCAACCATTCTTATTAAACAATTTCCAAAATGCCTTAATGACATAGCATCGAAATGTATTTTTTTATGTTTAATAATAATTTTTATTTCTTCATCTGAAAAATTTAAGTCACATGAACCATCTTTAGGGTTTTGTCTAAAATCCATTTTGTTCCTCTATAGTTGTTATTCCCCAATAAGGTCTTTTATCCATATAATTATTTGCATATTTACCATTTTTTAAAACATAATGTAAAAAACATTGAGTATGCCAATCCCCGAAAAATTCATCTCGTCTATGGTTAATTTTAGAACCCAGATAAATAATCGCGTCTCCAGGTTTAGTTATTAATTTTTCGTTTTCCATATATATTGGCCAATCAGGACCATTGTTTCCAATATGAACGGTTAAACTTACTTCACAAGAAGGCCTGTCTTTATGATTTTTTAAGATGGCATGTTTAGTATACATTCTCCAATAAGAGTAAGTTGGTAATAATTCTACATTAAGTTTTTTTTCTATTAGGTTTTGTTTTGTCAACAACAAAGATTCCATTGCTGGATCACCATAAAAAGCTGTGTCATAAGTATTACTAAATTTAAAGTCAAAATTTGTTGTATTAAGTCTGTGTTTAATTTGACAATATTTATTTAATAAAATAATTTCACTCTTATCTAAAAAATTTTTTATCTTAACAAAATTAAAATCTTTACTTATCTTGCCCATGCCACCACCGAAAATCTTTCTCCTTTTGTAACTGGAGTCACTGTATGAGGAAACATAAAATTACTAGGCCAAATAATTAATCTATTAGATACTTTTTTAATTTCATAAATTTTTTTAGATTCTAATAGTTTAAAATTTAAATTACCACCCTCATAGTTATCATTAACAAAATAAATTAAACTCATAGTTCTAGGTGCTGAGGGGCCATCATCAATATGAAATTTATAGTGCCCTCCTTCACTATATTTTAAAACCTGCATGTCGTTTATATTTACATTAAGATCAAAACCATCATAGTTTTTATTATATTCTTTAAGATAATGTGAAAAACATCCAAGAAAAAACGAAGCCCAATGAGCATTTGTTAAACTAGAATCATTTATGTTTGATAAAGTGTATCCCATAACATTTCTTATTGAGGAATCTACACTTTGAGAACCATCAGCATTTATAATAGCACTAGGGTCGTATTTGAGATTATTTTTACAAATCTTTGTAAACGTGTCTAAGGCACTTTTATCAAGAATGTTATCAAATACTTTTATATAATTATTAACTATTTCCACGATTTTCTATGCCACCAGTTATTTTTATAATTATGTAATAAAGTTTTCATAAAATTAAATCTATGTTTTATTAGTTCTTTTTCACCTTTAGTTTTAATTTTTAATTTCCAAGCATCTCTTTTAAAAGGTATTACCTGCACATAAGGTGTTCCTTTTTTTATAGTAGTTTTCAAAATAGGGTATTTATCACCGTTAATAATTATAGGAAAATTAACTTCATAATCGAATGTATCTGTGTCAACTATACCTGGGATTATTGAAAATCTATCATCTTGGTTATTTAAAGGAGGTAAAAATAAACAAGAATATCCAGGAGGTGTTTTTATAAACCAGGGGTTTAAAATTTTTAAAAAAGAAAACCCATTGTTTTTTTTAACAAAAGGACATTTTTCTCCAAGTTGTTCTATTGGGTGATAAGAGCTTAATCCGCTTACATTTATATTTATTTTTTCTTTTGATTTTTCTGGTAAAGTATTTACAGGACTTTCCCATATAGATTTTTTTTCATCTGTATCTGAATCTATAATATTATGAGCTAAATAAGAATCGTTTGGTATTTTTAATATATAACCTGTTGTTAATGTATCTAAAAAAGGCATACATCCTTTTATTGTCCGTAATGTAGCAGTGTGATCTAATTCTTTATACCAATCAGGTATATTTAATTTACAGGGTATAGGTCTTAAATCTTTTTGATTGGTTATTAATTCATCTGAACTAAACTCAATAATATTAGATAACATATCTTAAATCTTTTTTGTGAAAAGAAATATATTATACTAAGGTATTTGTAAAGGACTATAATAAGTTATTGAATTTTCAACGCAATACTCTTCCCAAGTTTTATTTAAAGGATAAGTAATACTTGATAAATCTTGAGATAATAAAACATTTTTGTAAGTTTCTAAATTACTAAACATAGGGTTATCTGGATTAGAATCTAAAAACATTTCTAATTGAGCAACAATTTCATTAATATGTTTTTGTAAACTTTCTTCATCTACAAATGAAGTAACTATGTCTTCATAAACAATAGTATCGCCAGACATTTTAGCTGATTTTTTATTTTTTCTTACATTATCAAAATCAGAGTCCGATACAGTTTTTACGTTGTAAAAAACATCTTCAATATTCATGTGAACTTTTTCATCAGAAGATGCTATTTTATATAAATCATTTTCGTTAAAAATTAAATAAGCCATAATAATTATCCACTATTCTCTATTAGGTATATACTACCTGGGTTTCCATTGTTTCCTGGAGTGCCTGTTGCTGTTCCGCCACTTCCACCTTTTCCTGTACCTCCAGGATTGGGAGAATTTGCTCCAAATAAAATATTTCTAGTTACATCGGTAACTGTTGCGCCTGGTGCGCTACCAGAAGAACCTCCGCCCCCACCGCCATTTGAGCTTCCTCCATTTCCAGTGGAGCCTCCGTTTGCAGTAGCTAAGTTTGTAATATTACTGTTTCCACCTGCATTTCCAGAAGGTGCAGGGTTGTTATTGGAACCTGAAGTTCCTCTGCTTCCACCAGCACCAACAGAAAAACTATACCCAGTTCCGCCAGAAACAGGACCTGCAAAAAAACCAAATCCACCGGATCCGCCACTACCGCCATTACCAGCATTTCCTCTTCCTGCCCCACCTGCACCACCTGCAGATAGATATGCTTGAAATTTTGTAGCTGAAGGATGTGCAGTATAAGTTCCAGATACGGGACCATTTTGAAATCTTACCACTTGAAAGTTAGATGAACCCGCGCCAGAGGAAGCTGCGGTCAATCTTCCTTGAGCATCAACTGTAATTGATGCAGCAGTGTAATCTCCTGCACTTACTGCAGTGTTAGCTAATTTATCAGCGGTTACAGCATCGTCAGCAATGTTAGCTGTTGCAACTGCATTATCAGCGATCGCTGCAGTGACAACTGCATCATCAGCAATTTTTGCTGAAGTCACAGCATCGTCTGCAATTTGTGCGGTTGCGATTGTTCCAGAAATATTTGCAGCAGCAACAGTTCCACCTAAAGAGTCTAATGAAATTTCGTTTAAGTTTGTTCCATCAGAATATGCTGCGTAAATTTTTGCTTGGTCTAAAGTAAATCCAGTACCCGATGCAGTTTTAATTGTAAGGTTAGTTGGATTAGTTAAACCTGTTGCATCAAATATATAAAATTTTTCTATTGAATTTGGGATAGTACAAATTGTACTAGCAGCAATAGTTGCTGACGCAAATTTAATTACCATGTTTCTTGCGTTAGATAACGCACCATCTGACATTACAAGTGCTAAAGTACCACCACTTGAAAGTGTTACTTGTTCGAAACCAGCGATAGCTTGTTGAATTACATTTAAATTTGTGTTTGTTTTATCTCCCCATGTACCAGCGTTTTCACCGGTTACCATTAGTTCGAGTTTTAAATCTGTAGAATAACTAGATGCCATAATTTTTATCTCCTAAATAATTTAAATAATACCTCATTTAAGCAGCCCGATCAACCTCAGTCCAAGTATTATTTACTCCTGGATTTATTTCAGCCCATGCAGTAATAATAGGACTTCCTACTGAAGCTGTCAACTGTATGCCTGTAACGTCAACACTCGCATTACCTACAGCTACTACAGAGCCTGCAGAGCTTGTTAATTGTAAACCTCCTACACCAATTATTTGACCTGGTATATCTGCGTGTTGGCCAAGAGTCATTGTTAACTGTTGTCCTGTAACTGGCTCATTAGTAGATTGAATTAAGCTTATAGACCCTAGGGTCATTGTAGCTTGAATACCTGTAACATCTACTGGAGTTTTAAGACCACCTACAGCAGTTCCTACAGACATCGTAGCTTGGATACCAGTAGCACTTACATTAGCATCTGCAGTAAATGTAGAGGCTGTTGTTAAAGCATCAAGCTGATCTTCCGAAGCTAATACAAATATATCTTGGTCAATTTGAATTGAAAAAGATGGACTAGCGAAAGTAGTTGTCAATTGACCAGCACTTGTCACTGAAACATTTACATCTGTAAATGCAGCTGTTGCTGGGAAATTAATTGTAGAAGTAAGTTCTTGACCAACTGCTTGTGCGGAGAATGCTCCACCCCAGGCCAAGTTACCCCAAGTTCTTCTACCCCAACCTATTCCAGTAAGAGTAGATTCATCAACTGTAACAGAACCTATTCCTGAATTTAATTGTTGTCCTGTTACGTCAATTTCTTGTCCAATAGGAGTAGATACAGTTCCAACTCCAATTGATTCAAGAGATCCTGTAACAATTTGAATAACAGAGGTACCTCCTGTAGCACCTGCGTTTGTTGCAGTTAAAGTTGAGCCTGTTACATCTACACTTGCGTCACCCGTTACTGATTGTAAATTTCCGATTGAAAAAGATAATTGAACACCTGTTACATTTGGTGCAGATCCAGAAAGATCTCCCCATTCATTTTCTCCCCAAGTGTCACCACCCCAACCTACTTGAATAATACCTGCAGCGGATACACTGCCAATGCTGTAGGTTGCACTTATTCCAGAAACAGTTAATCCGACATCACCTTGTGCTGCCCAACTACCTTGTCCCCAACTAAGTGCACCCCACGCATTTGACATTCATTCTTATCCTTATGCTATTCTTAAGATAGCAGCAGAAGTAGTAAACGCAGGAAACTGGATTGTAAATGTTCCAGATGTTGCAGTTTTATCACTTCCAAAATCTAATACAGCAACTGCATCAGTAGTATTTGAACCACCATCAGTAGTTGTGTTGTAAATCAAAGCACCTCTTGCAGTAAGAGTTACGTTTTGAAAACTAAGATCAGCAAAATCAGTAATAGCTACTGAAGATGAAACTTTAACACCTTGATTTACAAGAGTACCGCCACCCGCTGTATAGTTTGATGAAGTCACTTCATTTGCAGTTGCATAGTTTGTTGTTGATTTTCCTAAAGTTGCAGAACTTGTATACATTGCTAATTTGTAAGTATCAGATGATGTATCAAAGTCGTGCTTTCCTTGAAGTAATTCTTTTTTAAAAGAATCACAGATTGCATTTGTTGTTATTGCCATAATTATTCTCCTTATTAATTTGTGTTTGGAGGAGGTGAAGGTATTTGTACTCTTGGTACTCCATCATCGTACTCCGCTCGTCTTCTTCTACCCATTTGTTGAAGGGCAAAATTCTGTACTTCTTCATTGTACTTCTTTTCGTAAAGATTGTACATATCCATAGGACCTTTTAAAAACCTAAAAGCTTCCGTTAATACACCGTGTAGTAACATAGACTCTTGATACTTAGCTATGAAGGTTTGATTAGTTGAAGTAAATTCTGGTGGATCTTTAATATAATTTATTTGTATTTCTAAAGCAGTAGCAGGTACTGGTGCAACTAGAATATTGAAATCATCCCAGTTTGCGTAATATTTAGGAGTACCTGTAGCTCCTGTGCCGTTAAATTCTGATATATAACTTGTATCTCTTTTTTCCAAAAAAGTTCTATTTCCAGAACCATCAATAACTTGCACAGATCTTAATATTAAAGCATCAGATGGCATAGCTACATATCTGTTACTTGCTGTAAAATTAGAAGTAGCATATTTTCTTAAATCGTCATAATCAACTTTGCCTGCAATATCTAATTCAACGCTTCTTATGAAATCTTGAATAATTGCATCAGTTAAAACATTACTATCTACCTCAGTGTAGTTTCTTACTTGTGTTAAAAAATTTGAATGTGTTATAGCCATTATGTAATACTCACCGTTACCTTTCCTAAAAGTAAATCTGCTTGTCTACTTCTATTTTGTAAAGACGGGTCTTCTGGAATCATACTATGTAAAATTGTAGTTACTCCATCTCTAATTACTTCTACATATTGAGTTTGAAAAGCAAATTGACCTGGTAAAGTTAAATTAGCTATTCCAACCATAGAACCACCTGAACTTACTATTGTATCGTCATTGGGTGCTTGTGGGTTTATAGTAGATATATCAACTGGTTGTTGAAACTTCATATTTCTAGAATTTTGTAAAGCTATTGCATCCGCAGTATTATGTCTTCTACGTATTTGTGGATGTTTCGGTTCAAACTCTGAATAATGAACTAATGAACCATTCCATTCTTTAACCATTTCAGTGTAAGGAAAAGCCATTCCTGATCTATCTGAAATTGCTTGTGATCTTTTACCTGTTGCCCATTTAGCCATAATTATATTCCATTAGGGTAGAAAGATTGAGGAGTAATATAAGTTGAAGCTCTTTGACCATCTTCATCTAATGCTCTTTTAAGTTGATCTTCATAAATTAATTTATTTTGTTGTACAAGTGTTGGTGCATTTTTCATCGCTAAATAATAAGCAAGTCCTGCAACCATACAAGGTAAAAATCTAAATACCACATCAGCATCATTTGTATATGCTCCTGCATCTTGTATTCTTTTAATGACATAATATTTTAAAACAGTATAAGTATTTAAATTAGGTGCTTGATATAAATATATCTTAGGGATTTCTTGTCTATCTACATAGTATTGTGAGGGTTGTCCTAAAGCTAATTTGTTTGGTAAAGCAGCATAAGCTGATCTATCAATTTTTGTTAAAGAAACATCTTGTGTGTTAACTGTATTAGCACCTGCTGCTGTTGTAGATACAAAAGCTTCAAGAACATCGCTTACCGCGGCATCCACAGCGTATTCAGCTTGGCCCGAAACTAAAGCGTTTTCATGTAATGATACTTTCCAAAGGTGGATTCCTCTATTAGCCCATTCTGCAAATAATAAATTAAGACTTGTTCTAGCTGATCTAAGACTGTGACCACTTGTTGTAGTCATTCCACATCTTTCGTAAGCTTCTTGAATAATCTCTTCTATAGAAAGATCAAATGTCGTAGTCCCTGAAGTTGCCATTAATATCCTTTTTACGGTTATACAATTTCTTGGATTGTACCACTTTTTGACTAAACTTTGAAGACCTTAGGTTTTTTGCGATTAAGTTTGTTTTTAACTTGTAGTTTTTTCTTTTTTTCACCTCTTGCACCTCTTAGCTTGCCATCTATTTGAGCAGTTATTTGTCCTCGTCCTATTGCCATTATAATATATCCTTCGCTTTACCTATAATAGGTTTATACTTTGTTTTTCCTTCTTGTCTATAAGCAAGAAGATATTGTGCTCTTCTGTTTTCAGGAATCCAACTTGCGTGGATCCACCCACTGTTGGGTTCTCCGGGCGTGTAGTACTCGAGAATCAATTGATCTGTTTCAAGGTTCTTTTTTACCCAATCAGCTACTTCAGCATTATCAACTCCTACACATTCGAAATCACAAGCCTCAGCTTTTGCATGTTGTGAATTTCTAGAGCTGCCGATAGCTAGACATAAATCTTCACTACGAAATCCACTAGTCACCTTTACTCTGCCAAAGTGGTCACGTACCGGTTGTAGTATATTTTCACAAAGATCTTTTAATTTTTCTATTTGTCCTGCATTAGGATTATTATTAATACCCTTTCTAACAGCTGTATCTGATTTGATAAGCTCCAATAGAGTGAAGTTACGACTCAAATTCATATTTACTCCTATTCTAAAATTAATTTTTTTATCGACAAAGATCCATCAATATTTGTTTCAAGTTCTGCTTTTGATTTAATACATTGGTATTTTATGTGTGACTTAGATGCACGTTTAGCAACTCTCTTACCTTTTAAACAATCAGACATTGTTGGTTGTATACGGGCTTCTTTGATCTCTCCGTTAATAATCATAAGAAGGGCTACAATTAATTCTGTCATTAGTAAGCCTTTCCATTTTCTCTAACTTTATCTTTCAGTCCTTCAATATCCTCTAATGCTTTATCTAATTGCTCTCTTAAAAATTCTATATTGACTTTGTTAGTCATATTCATCTCTTGAGTCTGTTCCATCTTCTCAACGGTTTTATATAAATCTTCAATTAAAAAATGTTGTTCCTGATCTGTTGGAACCTGTTCGCTTTTCTTTAACAAATCATTTGTAAATAATTCTCTTGATGTCTCTAACGATACCAATCTCGCCGTCAGCTCTGTGTATGCGAACACACCCATTGCTACGAGCACTATCAGGCTAGCAACCGTCTTCATCGGCATCTGCACGCGTGCCTCTTCTCCGATGTTTAGTGGTTTATTACTCATCTTTTGGTCCTATAAACTTGTCACCCATAAGTTTGATATCAGGATTTTCTTTTTTATAATCATCTTTAATTGAGTCCCAATAACTTCCTTCAGGTTTAATAATTTTATCATCGGGAATTATTATACCAGAACATTTAGAAACTAACAATTTGAAGTTAGGATTGTTTTTTAAAGTAGGGTTTTTATTAACTTTTCCACACATTTTCATTAGCTCTAATTGTTGTTTTAATTCCATGTTTTCTTGCTGAACCTCTTTAAACTCATCTGTACAGGCTGAACCTAGATATTTTCTATAAGTAAGAGATATGGACCTATCATCAGAAGGGCTATTATAATTATTACTAGGATCAAAGTGTCTATACCTATTTTCTGAGTCCCTCTGTTGGATTGATACGCTAACATCACCAGTACTACAAGTATTAGTACCATTATTAAGATATTCATTTTTAGGATATGCTGGACCTACCCAAGCCAACAAACAAAGCAGAATAATCAACACACTTGTAAAATAATAATTCATCCTGGCTATCTCCATATGTCACCTTAATAATTTATTTCTCTGTTTAGATCTTTGATATCATAACTGTGTTCTCTAACCTGATCAGCTAATTGTCTGTATAAATTTTCTGCCATCTGCCACGTTGCTTCAGCAGAAGATAGTCTTGTATTGATATCTGTAATATTTTTTTCTAATACACCTACATCTCTTTCAAGATTAGTAAGTCTTAATTCGTTTTGATTAATAGTGTCAGTAAGATTTACAATGTAACGAACGCCAGTAAATGTTCCGACTAGCACTGAAGCTACCACTGGAACCATTACAATATTCTTTTTTAATAAATCTACTAAATTCATTTTTTTCTTTTTTTCTCATTGAAAATATTATCAACCCAATTAAATAACTTGTCTAGTAACCCAAAAAAATTGTATATAAATCTATCCATTATTCGTAAGTATTATCTTCTGCTTTTACTTTTTCTTCAACATCGTAAAACATTTTGTCACTATCCTCTGTAAGCCAGTCTTTGTTTTCAACATTCCATTTCGTAGTTTGTACCGAATAGTCTGGAACACCGTCACCAACAGTGTAGTTAGGAGCATCCCACAAAATACGGTTATTAGGCTGAGCTGCATAATTGCCGTCATCAAGAGCCAATATATGCGCACACTTATGTTCAGCGGGTATTTCAGAATGTTCCGTATCCAAAATGTTTCCTTCTGGATGGCCCCAATCAATGGTAAATAAATATTCGAACGGATAATTTTTTTTATCTTTTCCATAATACTTTCCTCGTTTACCTCTTAGAAAACTAAAGCAATGAACACTAGGATAATAACTAAAACAATTCCACAGTTGAAGCTGGTCAACCGGCATATCGGGCACTTCGGCTCTATCGAATTTTTCTTGAAAAAACGCTGATATAGGCAATCGCCAAAAACACGCACCGTTTGGTAACATAATGTTAAATAAGAGTGCGCGATCTGTAATAGAGACCACACTAAAGATACAACAGTCAACAGACTCTCCTTGATGTTTTTTAAGATCATATAAATACTCCTTTCTTATCTTGCAGTATATAGGTGGTATATCAGCATTCAAGTATGCCATAAGCTAACACTTCCAACGTCTTCTAGCTTGTCTTAATCTTGAATTTGGATCTTTTGCAGCTTTAGGAAACTTCTTCATTTGCCCTGCTGATCTTGCACAATAAGATTTTCTACGTGCTGCTCTTTTCTTTCCTGGATTATCTTCTGTAACAGCTGTGCTTAATTTACTTCCAGGGTTCTTTCTTCTGTATGCTGCAACACCTGCAGCAGTCATACCTGCACCACTCTTAGTAGATCTAAAATTTTTTTTATTTCTAGCAGGCATATTATCACCACCTCTTTTAAAACTAGCAACACCACCAAGTGCTTTTCTTTTTTTTCTAAAAATTGATCTTGTGACTTCATTAAAAGAAGGCATATTAGTCAATCTTTCCATATCCATTCTCCAAGATTCAGCAGAACCTGAAGAACCTATTTGTCTTCCTGATCCCATTCCTCTTAAGGAATTAGCACCCTTACCTCTTACTTTGTGAATTTTAAAAGAACTTCCTCTTTGTGATTGTGACTTAGCTGGTATAATAGCTGATTTACTACCACTACCACTACTAGAAACATTTTGATATGGTTTAGCTGTGCTTTGATTAACTTTATGACCATGAGCTTTTTCAAAACGAACTTTTTGTTTTTTTGCGGCTTTATTTCTTTTTATGCTTTTGACAAGATCAACAATTTTCTTGCCTGCGTATTTTCCGCCTGCATAAGTTAATCTAAATTTACTCATCTTACGTAAATGTAATTGTTACACCCGCAGTTCCAGCAATAGTTGCATGTATTCCATCTATAAATAAAATACCTGAACCAGGTAAATACATATCTAAACCTTCAGTTCCAAACAAATATGTTGCAACCGTTGTGCCAGTTGCTCCACCACTTCTAAAAATGATTGAACCACTTGCATTACCTTTTGCTTGAATAGATGTAAGCCTAGCTCTTCTATTTTGTGCAACCATTTGTGCTGTTGCTGTAGCATGGGCACTGCCTTGATCTGATGTAAAACTTCCTCCACCTGACATAATTTTCTCCTATTGTTTGTGGCTCCCGAAGGAGCCACTAATTATTTATTACGCTGCAAATGCAAATGCACCAGTGACAGCTGCTGCTGCACCAGTCATTTCAGTTGCAATGTGCCATGTACCATCTTCAAAACACATAAAAGCAATTTTGCTTCCAGTTGTAAAACAGTTTGTTGCTGCGTCAGCTGGTGTAAAAGTTAATTTAGTTTCACCTGCTGTAGAAGTATCGAAAGTTACTTCATTTGCCGCTCTTGATTCAATTAAAGAACTAGTAGCCCAAACGTCAGAACCTGCTGCATCAAAAGTTAATACTGCTGTTCCACCTGCTGTGTCTTTAGATTGAACATAAACTGCAATTGCACCTTTTGTTGCTGCTGGTAATGCAACAGTACAAGCTGCAGCACCTGTGTAATTAACGACTGCAATGATTCCATCAGCGATAGAAATATTTGTTGCTGTTGCTGTGTCAGCTAAAAGTAAGCCTGTAAGATCAGGCATACCTGAACTCATTCTTGTTGTTACTGCACCTGTTGATGCATTTTTAGTAGCCATTTGAAAGCCACCTTCAGAACGTACCGGTCCCGAAAAAGTAGTTGATGCCATAATTTTCTCCTTTGTATAGCGTTCGTTATGTAGTCTCTATACCGTCTGCCTAGCCAGTCTACATAATAATTATTTTTCTAGGTCTTTTTATTATACATAAAAAAAGGGGCGATGTGAACACCGCCCCTTAAAAGTAACCCATAAGGGTTAAATATATTGACTATTAACTAGTTGGTAAATTTCCGTTACCAAAAATACATCTTGGATCTGAGAATCCAAAAGAGTATCTTTCTCTAGCTTTAAATCTCATATTACCTGTATCGAAGTCACCTTCCATAGCAGTTTTGATTGGTGATCTAACAAACATTTTTAGTCCATTAGGCACATCAGTTAACAAGAAGAATGAGTCTGTGTCAGTTAAAAAGTTATTAACTCTGTAACCTTCAGGAACCATTCCCATGTTATTAATTGCATTGATGTCATTGTCGGCAGTTCCAACTCTCA
>VMHT01173032.1_pt1 | contig 12163 bp, 20 predicted proteins | sample 4693611 | NCBI WGS metagenome assembly VMHT01 (sample SAMN12280063, study PRJNA550983) | marine metagenome | isolation source: seawater sampled from same location over 5 years 0.02-0.2 micron viral filtrate | place: USA: collected off the coast of southern California halfway between the port... ...
GGGGGTCGTGGGCGATGGCTGTGATGAGAGATAGGTTATCCCTCGTCCAAGCCTTGCGGTCTTCATGACTGAGCTTGTCGTGTCCGGCCGTGGTAGCCACGTGCCAGGCGAGCCAGCCCTCGTCGGCTGGTCCTTCGTTCGAGAAGTAGATGAGCGCCTTGTCGAAGTCAGTGCCTTGCGGATTGAGGGAGGTGACTTGTGAGTAGATCCGGCCCCGATAGTCGAATGACCAGGGAAGCCAGAACTCCTCGTTGGCGTACATGTTTGCAACGAACAGGGTCTCGGTTGTGCGCCAGTTCTTCTGCTCAATCTGGGCGTTGTGATCTTCAATCCTGCGGCGCTTGAGCTTGTACTCCTTGACCGTGAACTCATCTGCATCCTCGGGGATGACAGGCGGCGGGTCAAGGCGTTCCATGCGGATCATCTTGCCGACACTTGTGAAAGAGTCGAACAAGGTGTTCGCCACTGCAAGAACACCAGGGTTCAAGCGGTAGGCGACACGCTGCAGGTTGTTCAGGAATGACAGAGGTATGTCTCCCTGCTTAGATCCGCCAATTTTTCCAGCCTTGCGGACCAGTGGACCCATCTGTCGGATGTCCTCGGTGAGGTACCCACCACGCTCATCCTCAGCCCAGTCATTAGGCGGGCAAAGCATCGGCCACATGCAGTAGGCCAGGCGTAGGGACTGCTCCATGATCGCGTCACGCAACCCGAGAAACTCTCGGGAGTAGCGCATCACGGTCGCCCGTTTGCGAGTGGACTTCTGCACTAGGACTTTCTCGATCCAGCCCGTGGCTGAGATCAGACCATCGAGGCACCAAGCGCCTACCTTGTGTTGGACAGCAGCGCCCCATGTGTCCCACTCAAGCCCAGCCTGGTTGAAGCGGAGACGAAAGACAGTCTGCTTCTGGCGGGTACCAGTGGAGCTGTGGAATCGCTGCTCAACCTGGCGATACAGGTCTTTGTCCTGGTCTCTGTACCAGCTGAGACGAAGTTCACACTCAACAGCAGCACCGATGGCGGTGGTCAGTTGGGTGACGTTGGGAGCTTTCTCTTGACCCAGTACATCTAGAGCCACCTTCATGGTGAGGACGGCGAGGATCTCAGGGTCAGCAGCCCGGAGGTGCTTAGCGCAGCTGGCGAAGTCAGAACCACCACGGCCCTGCATCATCCGGTTGCGTCGCTCTTTGAGGTGCTCAGCAACGAGGCCGAGCTTTGTCTTCAGCAGCTTCTGTCCGTAGACGGTGCTGCTGCCGTAGGCCCGTTCGTGAGCCGTACGGGTTTGGGACTCGAGGCGTCGTCGAGCCTCCTCGCCCTGTTCGATCTCACGGCGGAGCTGCCTGCCGATGAGAGATACGTTCATGTGGTTAAGTGCAAGTGATCAAGAACAGGCTTTGATCAGGCCAACCCTGATCTCCTCGGCTGAGCGAGTGGCAGCCACGTAGTGGGCTTCGGCTTCGATGTGCCAGACACTGGGTGGGTAGCCGCCCTCCGTCCAGCCTTTCTCGTGAGCGTCGGCGATCATGGCCGCGGCATGCTTAGTGATGGGGCCTTCGTTGCACATCTGAACGACGTGCCAGATCTCGTGCCGGATGGTGTCCTTCCACTCAGCCGTGTCGTTGCCGTGAGGCTGGGTGCAAAGGTGGACGGTTGCACCTTGTTGTATCCCATAGGCCTGTGGATACGTGTCACACATCTTGGAGTCGATGTAGACCCTCCCGCCCATGTCCTTAAAGGTGTCGAGCAGGTCGTTCTCGGTGTAGGTGGAGGCTTGCACTTGTGGGATGCACAGTGTGCTGAGTGCAAGCGTTGCGATGAGAGATCGAATCATTGTTTGTTGAGGAGGATTTGCTCTAGGTCGCTGAGGGTGAGGCCTCTGCGGTTGGCCTCCCAGAAGATGTCGTGGAACCACATGGAGCCTTGGTTGTCCATGTATTGCTCGTAGGCATCTGCCAGGACCTCATCGGTTGAGTCCTGCAGGAACCAAGCGAAGTCAGACAGTGGTTCCATCACCAGAGCCCCCGTGCGTCGAGCTCCTCCTTGACTGCGTCGTAGCGGTTGCAGGTCATCGCGTAGTACATGTCGTCTGAAGAGAGCGCCAGGATCTCTTCGCCCAGATAGTTGATGCGGTCGATCAGTTGTTGGTCGGTGAGTTGAGTCAGTTCCATGGTTTGGTTGGTTAGGTGGAAGTCAGCGGTCGTGAAGGTTGGGCTCATACATGTGGACGCCGTGGTCGTCTTCGACGAACCGGCATTCCCAAGAGCCGATGGGCAAAGCGCAAGCGGCTTCGATGCGGGTCAGTCCTTCTCGGGCTTCCCACTTGCCGGTATTGCGATCACGGAATCTGTAGAGCATGAGATGCTGCGCAATTGTTCTCCGAGGTCAAGTTCGAGTGCATCGACTACGAGATCAGCGATCCACTCTTCGGGGTAGTCGCTGAGGGTGTCGAGCTTGATGGTTACGGTGAAGTGATTCATGAGTTACCAGTCGAAGTTGTCGACCTTGACCAGGCCGGTGATGCGTGAGAGATCTTTGCCAACCAGCTCCTCTGTCTGTTGACGTGCGTGGAGGATGTCCCGGGCGTAGCAGCAGAAGATGCGGTGGTTACCTTTGCGGTCGTAGTAGTGGCAGTCGTAAGCGCTCATCGGAAAGTGCTGGTGAGGTGGCGATACTCAAGGCGGAGCATGTTGATCAGCTGTTGAAGCCGGATGCGCTCAGCACCTGTGGAACTGTTGAGCTGTTGATGGGCTTGGGTCATCTGTTGCCAGATGGTGTGAAGCTCTTGTGAGTTGGTCACGTGCAATCAGTAGCTGAGGTTCAGGTGGGCCAGCCGATGAGAGATACGAACCTCTGCCTCTGCTGGGTTGATGGTGCGCTTGGTCTCGAAGTTGCGAGCGTGATGAAACAGGGAGCTGTATTGCTTGCCTGCTTTTTGGCCGTTGCTTTTCATGGTGGTGTGTTGGTTGAGTGGAATTCAGAAGTTGCTGGTGAAGTAAGAGGCTTCGTGGGCTGCCTTGTTGGTGGCCTCGATCTGTGCGTTGCGAATGATGCGTTCCATGTCCTCAACGGACTGGGCAACACATCGCTTGCTGCGCTTCTTCAGGTATTTGACAGGCCCCAGCTTTCGGTGGGACCACTTAGTCTTGGGACCTTCCATTGGTTGTGTGCAAGTGAAGGGAGGCTCGTGATGAGCCAGACCAGTGAGTGGGTTTGACCCAACAGCCAACTGTCTAGTCGCTGCTCACTGGTTCGAACCACTCAATCGTCGGATGGAATCCTGCTGGCCTCTCGCTTCAGGCGGTGGGTGGAGTGGAGCGGTTGTCTGGTCCGCTCTTCCGTTCGATGTACACAACATAACCCCATGGGTTGGCTACGTGCAAGTGATTCGTGGAGGATTGGCCGCTGATGAGAGATACTTGTGGTTGAGATCCACTGCAGCACAGTGGGTTTACAGGATTGTTACAAGTATGTAAAGTTCGCAATGTCATTGCTGACCTTGCTACATGTCATTGAGATGTGTACTCGTTGATACTGAGGCTATGGGCAGGCAATAAAAAACCCCCGCCGTGGCGAGGGCTGTGTGGTGTGTGGTGTGTGTGGTGTGATCAGAGCCTGAGTCTTCAGGCGACTCAGTAGCCGAGCCAGTTGAGGATTGCTTCGCCGTCTTCCCAGTTGGGTGTGCTGGCTTGGTAGTCCTCGAGGTCTGATCCGTGCTCTTCGAAGATCTGCTTAATGGCCCAGCCAGGTGCCAGGCCTTCGGCGTCACAGGTGGAGAGGAAGGATTCTTCGTAGGTCATGGTGTGGTGTGGGTTGCTGATGTCCATAGTATGGCACCTCACCGTGCTGAGTGCAAGTGATTGGTCGTGAGTATTCCTACTTAACTTGAGCGAAGTTGGTGTTGCAGCGGCTGATGAGAGAGTTGCGCTCCTCAAGGGTGATCGTGCCCTGCTCAAGAGCTAGGTCGATTGGAGCAGCAGTGAGTCTGCATACCGTGCCGATAGGCTCGACAGTCTTGGGAGCACAGGCGACAAGACCTAGGGATACAAGGCCGACAATGACGAGGGGTTTCATTACTAGGGTTTGCTTAGTGGAATTGATTAGGGGATGAAGACGCCACGCTCCTCGGCTGACAAGCAGCGTTGGATGAGTCGTCCTGCCTCCTCAGTGGTTACTGTCCCTTCATGCCATGCCTGCTGGATCTCGTGAGCGATGGGTGAGCAGTGTGGGTAGTAGTCCTTGTTGCGGGTCCAGGCTTGTGGGCTCATCGTGAAGATGAAGGCCGATAGCCATAGTCCGTATCCGATTTGTTTCATGAGTCGTCTTCCCAGTTGATGAGAGATAGGTCTTTGCGTTGGTCGGGGTCCACGATCCATTCCTGTTCGATGGCCTCGATCTTGTTGATGATTTCTTTGTGGTCTTCTGTGAGCTCTGCTTCTTCGATCCCTTCGGGGATGTAGTCGAGCATCTTCTCCATGTGCTGATACATCTCAACGAGTGAGCGCTGCACGTTGGACTTGTAGAGCTTCTCTTTCTCAGTCATAAGGCTGTGTTATCAATAGATAGGTTGATGGATAAGCTAGGTTTATATAACGAACAGATGAGCACAGAAATATAAAGAGGCACGGATGTGACACGGATGCGTGCACTGCCCGGCCGACCCCTGCCTGCCCTGCCCATTAGTTCTAGGGACTAATGAGAACCCTTGGTATGACAGGGGTGTGGCCCCCTCCCCCTTGACCTGTGCTGGCCCCGGGGTGCCCGATTCTCAACAGTGGCGGGGTTTTCTCAACTAGCAGGGGGGTACACGGGGGGAATTCGCGCGCCCGTCATACGTATTACCCTTCAGAAATTTCTGTCGTAATACTCCGAGGTGTTCCCCATCGAGGACATCTCGTCAGAGATGGCGGAGATGGGGTGGCTTTTCATTTTTCTTTCTTCCAGAGATCATCGACCTCCGGATGAATACTCAACCCATCGAATGGATCGTACTCCTCACCACGCATAGCAGCACGGATAGAAGCAGCCATCCAAGGGTTCTTTGCCTTTACAGCAGCTCTGAGAGCCTCCTGAAGGCGTCTATCCCTATCGGTCATGATAAATCCCACATAGCCGCACAAACGTTCGGTACAACGCCTCTGAGGATCTCCTCAGCAGCAAGAGCAATCTCTTGATGTTCGAGTTGTGTACCGTTCGATCTGCGGAGGTCGATATAGTGCAGCCAAGATCGAATAGATCCCGACATGTAGAGGCGGGTAGGTGTGCCTAAAGGAAGGACTTCACGAGCACATTCTTTAGCAACACCATTAGCCAACATCTCTCTGTAGAGATCTTCAGCCTCTGCATAATGAGAAGCTATGGCTTTGTTAAACATAGAGACCTTCTTAGGGTCTAAGTCATCAATAGAGTTCTGCCTGTTCTTTGTATCCTGCCTACGAAGGCTAGGTACTTCAGCAAAGTCCATAAGGGATACATCAGCATACCTTTGACTGAACTCTTGGAAGCAGAAACTACGATGACGAAGGATCTGAGCAGAGATAGCTCTAGTTGTCTCTATCTCCATCACCACATGAGCTAACTCAAAGGGGCTCCAGTGACGATGTTTAATAAGGTAATTAATGAGTCTACTGCTCTCAGGATTATCCTGATTAGACGGGTTAGATACCCTTGCACAATAAGCAATAAGCTCTTCTGCTTTGTCAGTAGAAGAGACTAGACTTACTCTAGTCATAAACAATAGTGGTTATACGGTTAGGAAGACTCAGGTGCGGATGATGTGATATCTAGATCTCCCCTTCGGGTCGATTGTGATATCCCAATCCGAATGACTTCGTCTTGTGCCTGTGGTCTCGGTGTGTGGTTGGTTGGCACCCACCTCGCCTGACGGCTCTGCTACTGGTGATTTTCTGTGTGTATGTACGGTGTTACATCTGTGTTTTGGGGCCAGTAGCCAGTCCCCAGGTGTCTCAACCTTGATGTTCCTGATTGTCTTTGGTGATTAAACGAGAAAGGAGGAGAGGTCGGAAATACCAGACTTCTTCCTCCAATCTCACCGCATATCCACACAGGAAGGCACCACTCTCCCTGCTTAGATCCCCTAATTTTTATACCCAGTCCCAAACCTTAGTGCTGCCAAGGGATGTGAGCCCCTTGAAGGACTTTCCAAGGACTAGTGCATCTGTGGCTAGTTGGGGGTTATTAATAAAGGCTTGCTCCATAGCCAGCCACTCTTCGTGCTTACGGTTTGCCTGAGCTCTGTGAGCACTTTGAGCAAGGCTGTCGATGAAGTATTGGACGCCTTGGCTTAGGGCGTCGACTCGGTCATCGTGTTTGACAGCGCCTTTCTCACGACACATACGAGACATCTGATATCCCAGCATGTATTCCAGACGTTTCTCGGGAGGAGCATCAGGATTGCTGGAGTAATCATACTCCCATACTTTAGGGTCAATAATGAGTTTATGTTGATTCATTACTGGCTCTAATGTATCAATAATACGTGCCTCTTTGTTAGATGTAGCCCGGACTTCTTCAGCGTCCATACCTGCCTGCTGTTGCATCAAGTGGCGCTTGAAGAGCTCCATAATCATGCCGTCACCAAAGTTGGATTCGACTAATAGTTTTGAAGCTCCGAACCTCTTCCCAAGACGAACCACACTGGACAGCGTGTCATCTGAGTACCCATCATTATAAGCGCGAAGGTCACGTACAAAGATATAACCATTCGCCTGGGATAGAACCACAGCCACAGTCTCGTCTGTACCCCGTCCAGAAGGGTCCACAGACACGATTGTTTCCGCATAAGGACAAATACCCTCATCAATAAACATCGGCCCATAGAAGCGATCTCCGGGCAGTCCTACGGGGTTTAGGTCTTTGATCATGTATCGAGGATCAGCAGACCAGGCGTAGCGCTCAGCGCACTCCATACCCAGAGGAGTAATAATCAAGTCCTGGAACTTGAGTGGGAACTTCTCAGCGTCACTCAAGCTCGTATCGAGCATGAACTGAAGTTGGAAGTTTGAGCGGCCCATAGCCGCCTCACGTTCGATTAGATCTAGATCTGAAAATCGGGAGTCGGTGGGTGTCCCTGCCTCCACGCCTGACTCGATGTCTTCCACAAGTTGAGGCGCGAGGAGACCCTCGTAACCTGCCATGTTCTTGGGGTATCGGGCCGGCCAGACAAATGGCCTGTAGGAACGCTCGGCCAGCTTTCTGTAAATGGTAAACACCGACTGCGGTGTCCCAAGAAAGAGTATTCGGGAGGTATCATCAGGAGTAAGGATTGATTCGCCTTCAGTTACAAGCTGCAGGAGTTTCTCCCGCTGCATATCTGTAGCGGAGTTAGCAGGAACCTCGACGTCATCAAAGATCATCAAGTGGGCACGTGAACCGGTCATCTGTCCGGTAATACCCACACTCTTTACACTGGGAGCCTGGTGGGGTTTCGCGGGGCCTACATCGAAGCTGATGCGGGACCAGCGTTGATCTGAGTCTTTTGGACCTAGGTGATTTAGCCAAGAGATATCAAGGATTAGTTTTTGACAGAAGATGGAGAAGTTGTCTGCACGTTCTTTAGATGCAGAGATAACCATGACCTTCTTATCAGGGTCATTGAAGAGCACCCAGAGTACGAAGGCAGCTGTAATCCAAGACTTACCAACTCCTCGGAAGGCACTAATCTGTAGTCGCTTGGGGCCATGTTGTAGGTATTGAGCAATTGCTAGCTGGGCCCTGGTGGGCTTTGGGAGATCTAACTCACGCCAAACAAGCGTCAGGAAGACTCGAAAGTCATCCCTGATCTTGGCTTCTAAGGTAGCTAATTGCTCTTGAGAAGAGCTCGATGTTGTCATTAAGTTTGCCTATAGCTGTGTTGCAGTTGTGACAAAGAAGACCCCGAATCGCGCCAGTGGTGTGGCAGTGGTCTACTGATAAACGGTGTTTGAACGAGTCAGCGTGTTGATTGCAGATTGCACAACAACCATCCTGCTTTTCGTACATCTGTTCGTATTGTTCTAAGCCAATACCGTATAACTTTTGCAGAGTAGATTCCCGACGCGACACAATCATGCAAGGCTCACACCAATACTGGAGCCCATCAGGTGCACGCTTATTTTTGCTGAAACTGTCTAGTTCCTTATCTACCCCGCACTTTGTGCAGGTTTTCATAATAATAAAAGAGGCCCACGAGGGGCCTATGTATTCATCACCAAGGCGTGCCAGATTGCATCACAGGAGCTTCACGCTCTGCATCACGACGCACGAGATCGGTTTCAATAACTTCGACTTCTTCTTCGCCGAGGGACTCTTTCACCCAACTGACGATCTCTTCTTCAGTAAGGTCTTCGTAGCTGACGTAGGAGTCGATACGGGAGACATCTTCAACGGGCTCAAAGCCAACAGAGCCATAGATGCGCTCTTCGTTGAAGGTAGCCTCATAGTGGGCACAGCAGACAAAACCGTCAGCAGTGCGACTCTCGACGGAGCCAATGGACCAAGTAACAGACATAGTAGGAATGGTGGTTTACTTCTTTTTCTTTTTTGGGAAGCCAGCCTTCATGTTGGCGTAAGCCTTTTTAGAAATAGTGGACTTCTTCTTGGACCGGGAGGTTCCGGCCTTCTTGCGCTTGTTGATGTTGCGATAGAGGCTCACTTTTTCTTGCCTCCGCGCTTGCCTCCTTTACAGGAGCCTTTACCTTTGTGTGCCATGATTAGCATTTCCAACGACGACGGGCTGCCTTACCGCGCTCACCGGTCCAACCACGGGACCGAGCACAGAAGGACTTGCGACGCCCGGCTGCTTTAGAGCCAGGCTTAACTTTGCCGGTAACAGGGGCCTTTAGGTTGCTACCAGTCTTCTTGTTGATGCGGGCGCGGCCCTTCGCGGTCAGTCCACCTTTCTTGGACTTACAACCGTTCTTGATACCGCACCCCTTCATTGCCCCCTTTTTCTTGGAGGCCATTTATCAAGTGGAGCTAGCGCCACCGATGCTGTTGTTAGTCACAGCACGATCAGCGATTTCGAGGTCACGGATAATGTCCAGGACGTCGTTGCGGGTGGAAGAAGTAGTCAGAGCGCCGAGGGCAGTTACTGCACTAGAGGTCAATGTGCGGGTGCCGCAGCCACGCTTGAGAAAGTTGTATGCTCTTGAAATCATTGTATTCAGGCCTAAGAAGGCAAATGTTTATTAAGGAGCATCAGTTACGATGCTAGCAGCTGTCAGGTTATTAATCTGGAGCCTAGATAATGTGACAGCATCAGAACCATTATCAGTAAGATGGGGATATACATCGCCATCGCCCATACGCCACCAATGATTAGGTGGCGTCCCCAGAGTGGTTAAGTTAAAAGGGGTGCCAGAATTGTAGATACTAGAAATATTTGAGCTTTGATCAGAGTCCCACAAAGCCAGCTCATCAACAAAAGCATTGTTTTGCAGACTGTTGCCAGAAACAAAGCGACCTATCTTAATAGTAGAAGCATCTACTGACCCGGTGTAGCCAAAATTGTTGTGGGTAGTGATTACAGAAGCTTGAGACCCATCAATGAAGATCTTAAACCGACTGTAGTAGTCAGCCATATTGGCACTACTTGAACCCGTAGTCCCACCGTTATATGAGACTAGAAGATGTTGCCAGGATCCACTAGGAACACTATCTACGCCAGTCTGTAATTGTAGGTAGTTGACGCTAGTGCCATACCTAAGCCTGAGTCGATCCTGAGAACCAATAAACCTTAACTCAAAATATCCACCATTTTGAACATCAGAGTTGTTGCCGGCAAATAGAATGGTTTGACCATTGTTATTAGCGTTAGGCTTAAACCACATAGACATAGACCAGGCATCACTTGATCCACTTCCGTTAGAAGCTCGGTTAAACACCTGAACAGTGGTCTCATCACTGACACTTAAGAAGTTAGAAGACCCGTTAAACTCAATAGATCGAGTGTTGTTAAATGGGGGATCAACAACGGTTAGAACAATGCTTTCAGTAGCCTGACCAAAGTAGTTAATAGCTTTAGCAGTCATGGTATAAGTACCTGCTGTCAAAGCAGAACCACCAATCAATTTTCGGATGTTACCGTCAACAGTAGTAACGCCTGCTGGTAGGTCTTCCCATTCATAGCCAACACCATTAGAAGCTACAAGGGTATAATTTAAGGTCTCTCCTGTAGTCAAAGTTGGGGTTAGAGAGCTAGTAATATCAGGGGATACACCAGAAACAGAGCTGCCAGCGCCAGAAAACAGAGCATTTAAATAGTTTACTATCTCCGTTACCATGCCGGTACGGGTAGCATCTGTCGAAACACGAACTAGACTTCCGTTAGATAACTCTTTAAAAATGAAGAAGGCACGTTTGTTTCGTAGAATGACACGCTTAACGTTACCTTCATCATCTAAAACACTTACGCGGATGCGGGGGTTAGTGTCAGTTGACCGGGGAGACTCTTCTGCTAGCAGAGTGCCTAAAGCTTTGTTTGTAATAGCATGACGATCACCGGTAAAGGCAACGATACCAACCGCTGTGTCAGCAGTAAGGAGGATGTTTCTTTCATCCCCCTCCATAGTTAGATTTGTTGCAGAAATAGGATTCATGAGAAGACGTAGATGGCAAGGGTTCTTGGTTTAACGTCTCCACCAGTGTTGACCATCCGCACTTTAGGGGTAATAACAGCAGCCCCTCCATTATCTGCAAGAGAGTCGCCAATAAACACAGGAGTGCTAGTTAAACCTTGATAGGTAAGCTCTGCACCTTGATCCATGTTTAGAAGCAAAGAGTCAATGGAGAAATTAAAATTACCCGTAGCTCCATTAGAAACACAATCCAGTATAAACTCAGCTTGTGACTCGTCACTGTCCGGCTCTACGTCAAGGTTTGCCCGAACAATGATAAACATGTCAGAGGTAAACCCATGTAGAGTGATCTTACCTGTAGATCTGTCGTATAGACCGGATGGTACGTTTGACTGACCAGACTCTGTAAATTCAGTTGCGGTAAATTTGACAACTGTTGAACCGTTTTCCTCAACGTCTTCTACAACGTCAGGGTTTCCATCATGACCACCCATTAAAAAATAGCTTGAGTTTTGAAAGAAATAACCAGAGGCGTTTTTTGGGTAGTCGTATGTCTCCGAAAACGGGCCGGAGTATGTTTTAGTAATAGTGGCTTGATTAGGTAGTCCGTCCTCTGTGAAGGTCCAGCTAGAACCACTCCATGTATAGACAACACCCCTAAAAGTATAGATTTCACCTACACTTGGCGAGTCAGGAAAAGCCATTATGCTGATTTAAGAGAGATGAAGTCTTCCACCCGCATGGATCCTTTTGCTTGATTGCAGGAACGACATGCTGTCGTGCAGTTGGAAGTCGACCACCGTTCGCCACCCTTCGACCGTGGGTGAATGTGGTCAATAGTCAAGTTTTCGGTAGAGCCGCAGTATGTGCAGCGGTAGCCGTCACGAATGAATATGTTTTCCCTCCACATTCGCTTTGCATCAGATGCGCGAAAGGTGAGAAGGTCATGCATAAGGCTTCGTGGCGTGTCCATCGGTGGCTCATGTATAGGGTTAATTAGTCGTCAAGTTTGTAGCGCCGTTTCATGTCATTGATACGGCGGGCATCTTCGGATACGTGGGCATCAATTTTATCTTCTAAGCGGTTAAAGAAGATAACCATGCGGTCAAATTTAGCGTCTAGTTCTTCTCGAGTAACGTAGTTTTTGGCTAAGTTTACTTCTAAAACATCTAGACGTCGATCAAGCCTGGTAAGTGTATTAGCGGTAAAACCAGCAGCAGCTAAAACTGCGCTAATAACTCCTCCAATAATAATGTCCACAATAAGGGTCCTAACGTTTGTATTTTGATTTGCCGTTACGACCGTTGCGGCGCCGATTAGCGGACGCTTTCTCTTTTACCGTCCGACCACGGCTGGTGTGGCTGTTGTCAAGTCCATCACCATTTCCATAGGTCCCTTTTTGGCGATTGATCTTATTTAGCGCCGCCCGCCGCTTCTTAGCTTTGGGCGTTGCATTGTATTTGCGCCGAGCACGACGTGTCGCCTCGGTGATCTTTCTTTTTGCTGCCATCAGATGTGACGTTGAACGTCTTCAAAGGTCAGCTCCGGAATCAAACCAGCGAGACCAGCAAGGGGGCTTCCCTCGACAG
>VMHT01146473.1_pt1 | contig 12162 bp, 5 predicted proteins | sample 4693611 | NCBI WGS metagenome assembly VMHT01 (sample SAMN12280063, study PRJNA550983) | marine metagenome | isolation source: seawater sampled from same location over 5 years 0.02-0.2 micron viral filtrate | place: USA: collected off the coast of southern California halfway between the port... ...
CTTTTACTTCACGTATCAACAATTCAACGTCTTCTATTTTTATATCAACGTTTTTAACTTCTTTTTTCTCATCATATACTTTTATGCCTTTTCGTTTAAGTATAAGTCTAATGAGCTTTTTCTTTTTTTCTTCAGGAAGATCATGGTGAACTTTTTGTACTAATGATTTTCCCGGGGCATCAAGTATTTCTTGTATAAGTTGAACCTCGTCCCAAGTAAATGGATTATCATTCCATTTGATTTTAAAGGTGTCATTCCACTTAAATATTGTTATACTTTGAGCCATATATAAATATCAGTTTTTATTTTATTATTATTGATTACTAAACATGTTAATTAACTTACTGTAATAGTACAGGTATATTATCCTTCAAGTTCTTTTATCCTTGCCTCTAAATCTTGTATTTTTGCAACTAGTCCAGCCAAAATTGCTCTATCTTGAATATCTACAGGTACTATACGGTCATCATTAAGTATTTTTTCAGTTGAACCAGAAACTGTAGCTATATGTCCTTCATTAGTCCATTTATAGTTTGGACCCCAGCTTGCAAAATGTGTATTAGCTTCTGCAGCTTCTTCTGCTATAAATCCGCCAACTGAAGTTGAAGGTTCATTCCTATAGTTAAATGTTACAGGTTTTAGATCTAGTATAGCATTTCCCAAGCTATTTGATACATGTGTAATATTGGCTTTTGAATCTCTATTAGACGTGATATACGAAATTAGGTTAGTAGAAGTGTTGTATCTCATGTAATAAGTACCTGAAGTAGAATCCATACCTGGATTATGCAGTTTACTGTGGAGAATAAATTTACCTACGCCAGATCCTTGATCACCAAAACTTTCAAAAAGCATGAGGTCATCTTTGTCTTTATGTATTATCCCTTCATCAGTAGCACCACCTGTAGTTATTTTCAAGTCGTTTTTAGGTCTAAGAGATATGTCATCGCCTGCCATTAACTTTAAATCGTTATCACTAGCGCTAATAATCAAATCTATTTCAGTAGATGCGTCTACAAAATAGTGTATACGGTTAGATACATGGCCGACATAAAGATTTCTTCCTGAGTATAAACCTCCTGTTGCACTTTGGCTTATATCACCAACTACTTCAAGTGTTTTGCCTGGAGTGGAAGTTCCTATACCAACGCGGTTTACATTGGAGGACGGTTCTGTTATAAAAATTCCTTGTTCTGCAGTTATTGTACTATATGCTAAGTTCATATATCCAGCATTAGTATCTATATTTCCCCAAGCATTACTATCATAATCTCTGATAATTAAACCATAATCTTGATGGTTTGATTTGGCTTCAATATATCCTCCAGCCGTGTTCATTAATCTTGTATTGCCTGTATTCGAACCAAAATCACCTGAGGCTGTAACGTTACCCAGTACACTAATGCTTCCAGTTACGCTAATATAACTCTCTGTTGTATCATGACTACCAGTTGATATATGATCTATAAAGAGAATGCCCGAAGAACTTATATCTCCACTTACACTCATGTGGGTGTTGATATTTACTTTAGAAGCAGAGAATTCTGCAGTTGTTAATCTATTTATGTATCCTGCTGTTGTACCGCCCGTAGTTATCTTAACAGTTCCATAGTGTGAATTATTTCCCAGAACTATTATGTTCCGCTCCATGGATAAGGCTCTTCTGATGTTTCCCCCACCATCAACCATTCGAAAATATATGCCCGGTGTTACATCAGAAGTAAATGAACCACCTGCAGCTGAATCTAAAACTATAGTTCCTTGTGAATTATTTTCTCCAATAGTTAATTTTGAACCCATTATTGCGTCGGCAGGGTTAAATAAAAATGTGGTGTCGGCTTTTAGCCTTTGAGTACCACCGGATGGGGTGTTGTCGTCACTAAATACTACGGCATGTTGGGCATTGCCAGGGTCGGAATCTACTATCGGGTCTCCTGTACCGCCAGCTACACTAGCTGTTAGATAAAGGTCTCCATTGGCATCTGCAACAACAATCTTATTTGCCGTTGCTCCAAGAGTATTTAAACCTTGAATTCTTATTTTTGCGCCTGTGCCACTTTGAGAAACTTGTAGTATGTGGGTATTTATTGCTAATGCGCTGTTTTCGTCATGGCTATCAGCTATAAATACTGTTCTACCACTATTTGGGCCTGTTCCATATCGCGATTGTGATACAAACCCTGTACCTATATGCCAATCATCGTCAGTACCAAAAGTAGTTGCTGCAAAGGCTTCGTTAAAGGATGCAGTTGCTAGCCTTCCATTTCCATTACCACCACCAGATGCATCCCAAATCATTATTGTTGGATCAGCAGATAAACCTCCAGTTGGTCCAAAGGCTTGTGGGTAAAATATACTTCCACTTGAAATAACCATAGATCCTGAAATGTTTAATTCATATCCAAAACTAAATGGATTAAATGGTCCAGTAACTACGTCATCGTGTCCTATGTAAACTGCCCTTTTAGAAGATCTTGCTTTTCCATCATATGCTATTATTAGGCCTGCTTCTCCTCCAACGCCTAACGCCATTGTTTTGGCATGCCTTTCATGTATTACAAATGCCCCTGCTGAAGATCCATTAAAGGTTGCGCCTCCTGGATCTTTATTAACTGTATCGCTGTATCCTATTATGGATGAAGTTGCTGCGTTGTTGTGGTCAAACAATACAAAAGCATTTTTTTGATTTGGTAGTCCTGCTCCATCTACGTCAGACGCTAAATGTAATATTGAGGATGAAACAGATTCTAACTTTATAGTTGCATTTCCTCCTCCAGCTATTTTTCTAACATGTATTGGAAATGAAACATCATTATTGTGAAACGTTCCAACGCCTATAGAACCACTATGGTATATTTTGTCAGTTAAAGACGGTTGAAACTGTGCTTGCGCCCCTTGTGTTTCAAATGGTTTAACCCAATCATCGTCTCCCATTGGGGTAGTACCTATAAACGTTCCAACACTAGCACTGGTAAAAAATACATTTGTTGCAGTAAAGGTAAATTCATTGTCAAATTCAATGTTTGGTATATCTGCAGTATAAACAGCTTTATTATGTTCGTCATTATAAAATTCAAACTTAAAATCTAAAGCGTCTACTGTTCCTACGTTTGCTTTTGTTGTAGGAATGATCGTGTCAAAAAAGTGAGGAGTATATCCATATTCGTAATATGGTTTAACTTCAACATCAAATATAAACCATAATCCTTGCTCAATTTTAAACCGTAGCCTTGCAAATTCGGTTGCGTCTGCTTTATATGTAAATTTTAAAGCTGATGTTTCATAGTCATTAAAAGGGTCTTGTTCAACACTTAATTCTTGTTCTTCTATATCAGATATTTCGCCTATCATTTGACCAAGCTCATCGCCTTCGTCGTTTATTGCAGGACCAACCATATATATTTTTATATTTGGACTATTTGAGTTTACCCTTTTACCAAAACACTTAAATTCTACTTGATAGTACTGGTCTTTTGTATGTAATATATCTATTGTTGAATCAACAAGTATATGGTTTGTTCCATCTAATAATCCTACCTCGTGTGTAGAAATTGAATCACCTATTTGTAAAGAATCAGGTATTGGGTTATTTACGTTTCCAACCAATTGCCTAAATACGCTTAAGTCATCATTTTTAAATCCTAGGCCTATCGTACTAGATGCCGACCAATATGTATCTAGAGATGAACTTACTCCAAATGGAGAAAAATCTCCAGCAGATAATCTAGTCATTAGTGATTGAGACTGTACGAGTAAATTTTGTGGAAAAACAGGATTGTCTCCAACCAAAAAATAATCGTTTACTGTTTGGTCGTTTCTTATAAATGTTTTTACACGAGTGACATCTCCAACCAAAGGGGTAAGACCATTAAACGTTACTTTGGCGTATGAAGTATTAAAACTATTACTACCACTAACTAATGGATTACTTCTAGAAACTGGAGTTTGTGCAAAGTCTAATCTAAAATGGCTTTCTTGAAACTTTTCATGAAAAACTTCTTTTTGGTTTGCTCTACCAAATCCTTGAAATGTTGTGTGAGGACTGTTTACTCTAGCCCTAAGGGGAGATATAACTTCTGAGATATATGTATTGTATGCTCCTTGATTTGTGAACACCTGGGATCCAGTATCAATAAATCCTGTTCCGTCTCCATCTTCTATTTCGTTATAACTTGGAGGGGCTACTGGGCTATTAAATGAGCTTGGAAATGGACTATTTGGAGACGGTATAAATACTGTCCCACCAACCATATCTTGGGTAAACCCTCCAAAATCAGGGTCTTCAGAAGACATTATGTAATATTTTCCTGCTTGGTGTTCATACCTAAGTTGGGCGGTTGTATTTACAACTCCTTCGGCGGCTGTTGAACATAGTGTAAATAAAGATCGACTGTTTGTTGTAGCTAAATCCGAGTTATAGTGTAATTGAAAATACGGTTTTTTTATTTCTTCTATTGTTATATCTGGGTTTTGAAAATACATTATTTCATCTGTATTTCTTCTTCTAGGATAACAGTTTAATCTTTTTTGCCAACGTATATTAAAAACGTCTCTATATCTAGCAGGAGTTACTTGTGAAATATCTCTTTGTTGCTGGGCATCAAATCCTACTTTTCCTTTGGCAACACCAATAATTGATATTAAAGCGTCTCCTTCTGGTATTTCTCTTCCAATTTCTATTGCAAATACCCGCTCGTTTCCTTCTCCAATGTGGTCGTACGTTCTAACCGGAACAGTGTCTCCATTTGAATCTAAAACTTCTATTGCAATTTCTGAACCTGGAACAAGATTTCTAGTACCCGTAAAAGATATTAAATTTCTACCAGCTGTAAGTTCTCTTGGTACTCTAGTTAGTCCAAAATAATCATATGAGTCTGGGGTGCCGTCCTCTATAAATACAGGTATAGTGTCTAATCCTCTATATTCTAAAGGCTTAAACTTTAAAGGTTCCTTGAAACGTGTAATTGATGCCATGTAATACTCCTAACTATTCATTATATAAATATCAGATAAGATATAATTTAGTGCTCAACGTGGCTATAACCTTTTCTAATAGAGATTTCTAAAATATTATCTGTTGCATCTTTCATTAAATCTATATGGGATATGACGGTTATAAAGTCAAAGTTTAGTTTTAAGTAATCAAACAGTCTAAAAATGGCATTTAAGTTATTTGAATCAAGATTACCAAACCCTTCGTCAATTGCTAAAAAATTTGGGCAAGGTAAGTTAGAAACCTGTATTAAGGCCGTTCTAATTGCCAAAGAACTAACAAACTTTTCCATTCCACTTGTCATTTCTAATGGCCATTTTTCTTCTTCACTGTATACTATATACGTATTTATGTTTCGTCCGTCTGTTTCAAACTGTATTGAAAAATCTGATATTTGAGAAAGAATTACATTTACTTCCTCTTCGACATAAGGAAGTATTTCAGATATTAATTCATATGGAACACCATCTCTTTGAATAGCACTTAAATAATATTCATATGCCTTAAGCCTTTCTTCTAAATCGTGAGCGCGTTCTATAGATTCATGGATAGATTGAATTGTTTTTTCACAAACCCTAATATCGCTATATGCTTGTTGTTGCTTAGAGATTACGTCTTTCAGAGTATCTGTTATTGATTCAAGCTCCACTTCTTTTGTTTTTATATTTTCATTAATTTTGCTATTTGAAATTATAGACCGCTTATTTTCATAATATTTATCTATCAATACTGTTGTCTTGCTTAAATCTAACTCCTGTTTGCTTATGCTAGATTTTCTAGTTACAGTTTTTACCTTTATTTCGGATTGATATTGTTTTATCAAGGCCATTTTTTGTTCAAGAGATATTAATTCAGATTGTTTTAATACTGTTTCAGACAGTGAAGATTGTTCAGCAATTAAATTATTTTTTTCTGCTAATAATTTTTCAGTTGTTAATTTTAATTTTGGAAGATCTTGTTTAGCAGATTCAGCTGTTTTTACAAATGAGTTATTACTACAGTATTCGCAATCTGGATCATATTCATGAGAGTGAAGTTGGTTTACGGTATCTAATTTATTTTTTACTTTTACCTTCATCATTTCTATTTGATGTGATATTTGTTGTAAAGATTTTGATACAACATTATTTCTATCTACGCCAATATCTATTTTTCTTTTATCGTATTGTTTAATTTTTGTAGAGATTTCTAAAAATTCTTGCTTATTTTCATCTGTGTATTTTTCATACTTTTTTAGCTTTTCAGTATGGGCCAATATATCTGACGATATTAATTTAAGCTTAGATTCTAGTGTAGATACACTATCTGGAATGTCTGGCTCTAATCTAATTAACTTAGACGTATATTCAACAATCTTTTTATTTGCAGCTTTTTCACTTTTTTGTATTTTTAACTTTTCGGCATTTAATTTTGAATAATCTTCATTTAAACTTTCTAATATATTATTTTCTTCTATTAAATTTTCAGAAAAATCAGTATTTTTAAAATCTTTTAATAGTACTTGCACATCCTTTATTTCTTCATTTGCTAATTGGTAAAGCTCTTCAAATACAGTTATATCTAAGAATTGAACAAGTAGGTCTTTTTTCTCTGTTTGGGTTTTATCAATGAACCCAGTATTATTATTTTGAACAGAAAGAGCAGTTAGCGCAAAATCTTCATAGTTGCCTAGCATTCCTCGTATATTTCTGTTTGTATATACTCTTTGCTCACCATTTAGCGAAATTGGATTTCCATCTTCTCCAGTCATCCAAAAATTTACATCTACCCTTGCCCCACCGTCTTTTTTGCGCTTTCCTTTTCTTTCTATAAAATAGTCTACTCCATCTATTTCAAAATTAAGCTTACACGTAAAATTATTTTTTTTATTATTTATTACTGCCGCTGCCATTTTTGTCCTAGAGCATTTATCAAAAATACAAAACGATAAAGCGTCTAAAATTGCAGATTTTCCTGCATGGTTTGGAGCAAATATTCCAACAGCTCCTTTAACATTATCAAAGTCTATAGTATTGTTTTCACCGTAACTAAACATGTTTGAGAATTCAAATTTTTTCGGCTTCCACTTTATATTTCTACCAATTTCAATATCAGGTAGCATTTTGTTTAATTCTCTATTTATATTTCGTATTCTAGAAATTTTTTCCTCATCAATATCTGCAAAATTTCTTTCTAAATGCTCTACTATTAGTTTGTTTTGGTATTCAGAGTCTCTAATATCTCTTGTTATTTCTATAGAAGATCTTGAATTATTAGATAAGTTTGATATTTTATCTGCCCTTATAGCAACATAGTCTTGTACCTTGCATTTTTTGCGTATTTTTATTAACGCCTCTTTTATTTGTGCTTGAGTGGTGTTTTCAGTTATAAACCTTAGTCTTGGGTGTTTTGGTATATTATCAATATTGGGAAGTATTCCATCTTTCATTCTTATAGTATAATATCCATAATCATTGTGTATATTAAAAAATTCTGACTTTCTACTTTTAACGTCCCATATTACATATCCGTGGTCTTCAAATGTTTCACCAAAATTTTGTTGAATAAGAGAACCCGCATAGGCTGTTGTTTCACCGCTATTCAGGTATTGGTACTTATGAATATCACCAAGCATAACCATGTGACAGCCATTAAATGTTTTTAGCGGTAGGTTTTCATCTCTAACAGTATATCCGGCATCAGTTTTTGAATTATTTACTGCACCGTGGAATAATCCTACTTTATTTTTTGACGATGATTGATTTGGTTTTGGCCATTCTGAGCTTTCACCAAGTACAGAGTAAACAATAAAGTCAACGTCTGCAAAAGTATATATTCCACTATCTCGTAAATAATATAAGTTATCGTTGTTTAAATTTTCTACGATTGGAGTAAGGGCATCTAATCTAGATGGGTTGTTTAGGTTTGCATCATGGTTTCCAGCAATTACGATTGTTGGTCTAATGTTTGCAAGCTTATTAAAAAATTCGCTAACAATACTTACTAATTCTGGACTAATATCTGTTTTTGTATGTACAATATCTCCAGCAAGATATATTATACTATTTTCAGGTAAAGATTTAGCTGCCTTATACAGTTTTCTAAAAACTTGCCTATACTCTTTGTGTCGCTTGTAGTTTCTAATATGAACATCGGCTACGTGTAATATTTTTTCAACGTTTGAAAATCCTAAATTAATATGCATTTATTTTATACTCCAGTAATTTTAGTGGTGTTAACTCTTCCACTTTATTTATTATGTTGGTTATATTAAAAAATCCTAGTTCAGATGGGTCTTTTTCAGAAAGCTCAATAAAGTGTACTGATATTCCATTGGCAATAAAGTATTCGCACATTTCGATAGCATTAGACATTGCATCTTTATCAAGGGCAATATTTATCCGTTTAACCTGTTTTTCTAATATTTTTATTTTTAATTTGTCAAGTATCATTTTTCCAAATAATGGTATTGCGTTTCTTTTTATTGCAATAGCATCAAACGCTCCTTCTACAATAGTTATTGGTTCGTTCCAATTTATAAATAAATCAAAACCTATTATATCTTTCGTTACAACTGGGTTAAGGTGTTTAAAATTAACATCGTAATAACTTCTTCCCGTAAAAAAATTTAATCTTCCATTTTGGTCATAACTTGGGATAATTATCATTCCTCTATATTTTCCAGAATTGCAATAGCCTATATTATACTTTAATATGTCTTGGCTAGTTATGTTTCTATGTTTTAAATAGTATAAAGCGTTTTTTGCCTCTGGGTTTTTTATATTTGCCTCGTATAACGGCGTAAATTCTGTTGGAAGGCTTAGAATCTCATATTGTTTGTCAATTGAATAAGTTTTTCCTCCTGTTATTTTTTGAAGTAGGTCAAAATATTTTTTTCCTACTCTTAGTTTTCTAAATAATCCTAGTATTGTATGACCACCAGTTCCACATACCCAACAATGCCATTTTTGACTAAGCAAGTTTACATTTAACTTTTTCTTATGGTGAGTACAAAAAGGGCACTTAAAAGATATTTCGCTCTTTTTATGGTTGTGGTTTCCTTTTAATAAAACGGACTCTAATAGCTGTATTAATCTTACACTTTTCATTAGTATAATATAATAAAAATATTTGTGTTGGTAAAATTTTAGGCAATTATTTTAGCCATTCTTTAGGTATTTGTTTTTCTGCCCATATTATTTCGTGTTTGTCGCAAAAGTTTGCGTATGTTGTTTTAGAACCTTTTCTTATTTTGCCGTTTGGGTTTTGAAACACCATTCTTATATCTAATTCCGGGTGCTGTTTTTTAATTAATAGATGTTTTTTGCGATCTTCTAAAACCCACCTGCCTTTTGTCTCTATTAGTATTCCATTTGGTAATGTAAAATCAACAGTGTATTTGTGTGTTGTTTCTGGTTTAATATAATCTATAACTGTAGTTTCATATTCAAATTTAGTTTTTGATTCTTTTAGTTGATCTGCAACTTTATGTTCAAATCCTGACCGATAACCATGCTTTATTGCATTTGATCTAGCCTTACTTATTCTTCTTGCCATTTATATAATCCCTTATTCTGTATGTAATATAACCTAAAATTGGTGTACCATAAATAATTGTTAGAAGGCTTGGGTGAGGTTCACCACAAATACCCAATATATGTCTAAGCCATTCTATCATAATTTTTACGTATCAAATCTTACTTCTATTGTTGTATCGTAACCTTCATCTTTTCGCAATGGTCTAGATAATTTACCAACAGCTAATAATCTTGCAGCGTCGTCATATAATCCTATTGTTGTTATGTATGGATCCCAGTCCGTGTCTGCGACAAAGGATGCTATTTTTGCTTCTCTTAATCCTTCTGCAGATCTATCTAATATCGTTGGGTTTGACGTAAAATTAAATTCGCCTCTTTTTATTTCTGCCGTATATGAATGTTCAGTTATTACATGGGTATTTTTAAACGACGCTGTACAGTTTCTAACCATATCCGTGTATGAACTTGACGGATGGGTAATCGTAACTATTCCATGTTCATGCATTACGTTTCCTACAAATGGAGTACCGTTAGGACAGTTGTATATTAATTGTCTTTGTTCTGGATTCAGAGCTTTATCAAAAATATTAATTTCGTCTAGGGCTCCAGACAGTGGTCTCATGAATTCTCTATTCATTTTTCTAACAGGGTTGCCTGTTCCAGGGTTTATTCTATATAGTCCATCAACAGTTCTTTCATATTCTCCAGACCATGTCATTCTTGTAGCTACTCCAAAATAAATATTATCTTTATTTTTTGTATCTCCCATATCTGTCGCCTTAAGACTATGCTGAAGGTTATTATTTACATATAGTTCCAAGTAAGATCCAGTTTTTTGAAATAATATATGGTGGAAGTCTCTTTGATTATCAACAAATAGTTCAGAAGAACTAACTTGGTATAGGTTATGGCCATCATTTCTTCTGGCTAATATTTGTCCAGGTCTACCAATTGTACCTTCTGCGTCTGATAGAGAAAATGTTGGATAGGTTGCGTGGTTTGCTGCTATTAATGATGCGTCATGAAATTCTGACGTAAACAATGGTCCTAAAATAGATCCAGATTGAGCAGGTGGGGTCAATCCATGATTAACTGCCGTTACAATTAATTCAATTGTACTGTTATCAGCAAGAGGAGATGTTGGTAGTTTTGGAAAAGGAGATCTATATCCTCCATGTTCTGTAGAAGAAGATCTATGTAGCGTTGTATATTCAGCAGGTACTCCTGTAGCTATATTAGGTACGTTATTGTCAAATCCACTTGATAATAGCCCTGCACCTGTTCCGTCTCCTCCTCCAATGAAGTTTATGTTAGTAGAGTTTCTAAATTGGGTTTTTATATCAACACTAAACGATGGATGAGCTTCTATTGCGCAATAAGATCTAGAAGCAATATTCCAGTAATCAAATGCTCCACTAATGTGGGCAGTTGTTCCTGGGAAGTGATATGCCGAGCCTAAATCTATTATAGTCGTACTATTTGTGGTATATGTTCCAAGATCTGGCGCCGGCGAAGATCCGCTTTTCCAATAAAAAACATGCCTTTCTTGAGAACCAGAATCTACATTTTCAGACGGTGTATATGAGTGGGTAGATCTACATGATAATATAAAGAAACTAGAAGTATACATTGTTGGTAGAGCGGGCCCTGCTTGGTTAAATCCATCACTTGCGTCTGTATCGTTAGGCGCTGGAGTGTTTGCCGGGGAGTAATTATTAAATGCGTTTCCAGCAGTGGGAATTATTTGCATGTTATTGTGTCCTGGACCTACAGCTGTTGTTCCCATGTAATCAAAGTTTCCAACTACTGAGGATGATATTACAATTTCTCCATCAAATAAATTTGTTTGGGCTCTTGCTGGAACGATAGACGATGCGCTTACCATGAGAATTCTTGGGCTGGCTGATGATGTTTGGCCAAAATCCATACCTGAGTTTATTTTGCTACATATAAAATTGTTAAATCTACTAATCGAAGAAGTTATTGGAGCTCCATCTGGAGCATTTCCATGTACTGATATGTTTGGATAAACTGCATTAGACGCTGAAGTTATAGTTAAGGTGTGTCCTGTTCCAAATACATCTTTAACTAGAATTGCCGATGATTCACTTGGTTGTCTTAATATTTTTGCGTAGCTTGTTCTAGTGCATGATACTCCTGCATGAGAATATACCCTGTGGTGGGGGTGGTTGGGATTGTCCATATTGTTTATACTACCAGTATTACTCTCTAATCTTGACGAATCAATATTAAGTGCTGGATCCCAACCTCCTGCAAATGTTCTAAATACTGATTGTGATGGTCCTTGTCTCCAAACAAAATACCTACCGGCATGCCTATCAAAATTTGTTCCTTGTACAGAGTCATTTTGAAAATGTAGCTGTCCTTTGTATCCAAATGCTAGATTTGAGTAATTTGCTACAACTGCAGTTTTTAGCCATGCTTTAATCATTCCTATCTTTGAAGCATATTTAGATTGTGTTGCAGCACTATTAAAATGCTCTATTACTTTAAGCATATCGGTAAATACACCTCCTTGGGTTGGCACATACATATGATGGTCGGTATTTTTTCCATCAACGTCTGCATTTGTTGTTGAAGCGGTAACGTGTACTGTTAGTACGTGATCTTCATCATGGCCAATTAGAAAAC
>VMHT01152850.1_pt1 | contig 12162 bp, 9 predicted proteins | sample 4693611 | NCBI WGS metagenome assembly VMHT01 (sample SAMN12280063, study PRJNA550983) | marine metagenome | isolation source: seawater sampled from same location over 5 years 0.02-0.2 micron viral filtrate | place: USA: collected off the coast of southern California halfway between the port... ...
CGAACAATTAACATCAGATCAATTTGTTTTAGGTGCAAGTGGTCAGTCTGTTACTATAAATGGATTAACAGCTAGTCAATCAAACGTTGTTGTAAGCACAACTCTTAAAAAACAAGCATTGAAGAGTAAGCAAAAAAATTATATTAGAAGTGAAAAAATAGAAGTTCTTAAAACTGCTGTAGGAATAAACACAACTCTTACAGGAATGGATCAAGCTACTGGTTATGGTCTAAGAGTAGAAGATAGAGAAATATCATTAAACGTTCCTGATGTAGCAAAAGTTATTGGAGTTTTTGAATCAATTGATAGTAATTCACCAACACTTGATAGATTAACATTCCCTAGTGGTTTAAATTTAGATACATCAGCAATAGTGGGTGAAAGAATACTGGGTGATAGTAGTGATGCAGTGGCACAAATAACTGCATTAATATCTGCAACACAAGTTGAAATAGCATACTTAACACCATCTAAATTTACAATTGGTGAGGTTTGTAACTTTGATGAATCAAATATATCTACAACACTACAACTTATAACTGTTGGAAATAATTTAAATATTACAAATAGATTTGAACTTGATAAGGGTCAAAGAGAACAATTCTATGATTATTCTCGACTTGTAAGAAGAGTTAATTTTCCACCCCCAACTAGAAAAGTTTTAGTTGTATTTGACAAATATATTTTACCAGCTAATGATACTGGAGATTTTTATACAGTTGCATCATATGATGAAGAAAGATTCTCTCATGATGTACCATTACTTAAAAATGGATTAAGAGCAACTGATACTATTGATTTTAGACCAAGAGTTGCAACTTACACTGGTGCAGAATCACCATTTGCTTTTAAGAATAGAACTTTTTCATCTACTTTCAATCCATCATTTATTGTAACTCCAAATGAAAGTTCAATCATCGGATATAATTTCTACTTACCACGAAATGATAGGGTCGTTTTAGATATTTTAGGAAATCTATCAGTAATTAAAGGAACATCATCAACTGATCCAACAACTCCTGTAGTATCTGAAAATGCAATGGAAGTTGCAACCATTCAATTACCTGCATATCTTTATAATCCTGATGATGCAATCATAAGAGTTTCTGATAATGTCAGATATACTATGAAAGATATTGGTAGACTTGAAGATAGAATAGATGTTTTAGAAGAAGTTACTTCGTTGAGTTTATTAGAACTTGATACAAAAACTCTACAAGTTCAAGACGCTGATGGTTTATCAAGATTTAAAACTGGTTTCTTTGTTGATGATTTTAAAAATGTAGATCTTTTAGATACTAATGATCCAGATTGTAAAATTACTGTTAACTCTGATAATAGAGAATTAGAGGTTCCTCAAGATTTCTGGTCTATGAAACCAGAATTAGCACTTGATTTAACAACTAATGTTGATACTGCTGATTTTTCACAAGATCTTCAATTATTAGATACTAATGTTAAGAAAACTGGAGATTTAATAACTCTAAATTATGAAGAAGTTGATTGGATAAATCAACCATTGGCATCAAGAGTGGAAAATGTTAACCCATTTAATATGGTTGAATTTCTTGGTAACATTGAATTAAAACCATTTGCTGATACTTGGGTTAGAAATGTATTTGTAGATGGTGGTGTTAGGAGATTAACACAAGGAAATCGCAATCGGAGATTTATTGAGACTCTTCTTACAAATCAAGCACCTGATACACATATCAGATCTAGAAACGTTGCATTTACAGCAAATGGACTAAGACCAGTTGCTAGATTCTATCCATTCTTTGATAGTGTAAGTGGAATAGATATTGTTCCAAAATTACTTGAAATATCCATGACAAATGGCATATTCCAAAAAGGTGAAACAGTAGAGGCATATGATTCAACTGGTGCTCGTGTTGCAATATTCAGAATTGCTCAACCAGATCATAAATTAGGAGATATTAATTCACCTGAAGAAACATTTAATGCAAATCCATACAATACATCTACATCACTTGGTTCTGTATATTCAGCATCATCAAGTGTTTTAAATATTGATGTTTTATCATTAGCAGACGAAGCACAGGGAAGATTTTTTGGATATATCCCTACAAGTAATGTTACTTTATTAGGTCAAAGTAGTGGTGCACAAGCAGAAATGGCTAATGTTAGATTAGTCGCAGATACATATGGAGATCTTTATGGATCATTCTTCTTTAGAGATCCACTAACAAGTCCACCACCACCACTAAGGTTTAAAACAGGTATTAGTACGTTTAAATTAACCTCAAGTTCTGTAAATGCAGAACCATTACCTGGTAGTTTACTAATAAGTTCTGGTGAGACCACTTATCAAGCAGAAGGTAGAGTAGATACATTTACAAACACCTTAGTAATCATAAGAAGAAGACGTATGTGTGACCCTCTTGCTCAGTCATTTACAACTGATGAGAGTGGTGCGTTTGTAACTGCTGTTGATTTATTCTTTGGTAGTAAAGATCCTAGTCAAAAATTAGCAGTTGAATTAAGAACAATGGAGTTGGGTCTTCCAACAAATACACTTGTTCAAGATTATTCTCGTGTTGTTGTCAATCCAAATGATATTAATATATCAAATAATGCTGAGATACCAACAAGAATAAAATTCCCATCTCCAGTTTATCTTGAACCTGGTAGAGAATATGCACTTGTATTATTAGCACCTACAACAAATCTTTATGAAGCATGGATTGCTCAGATGGGTGAGAGGACTGTAAATACACAAAGTTTACCAGATGCTGAATCCGTTGTTGTTACTCGTCAGTATGTTGGTGGAAGTTTATTTAAATCCCAAAATGGTACTATATGGACACCAAGCCAGTTTGAAGATCTTAAATTTAAACTACGCAAGGCACAATTCTCAACCACTGCTGGTTCTGCATTCTTCTATAATCCAAAATTAGAAAAAAATTCTAGTATTATTGAAAGATTGATTCCTAATGCAATCAAAACATTACCAAGAAAATTAAAAGTTGGTATTACAACTACAACTCATGCATCATCAATTGCAAAATTATCTCTTGGTACTCAGGTAAGTGATTCTACATCTGCGACTGCAATTCAGGGTTATATTGAACAGGTTGGTGGTCCAATTAATACATTTGCTATAACAAATGGAGGAATAGGATTTAAAGCAAGTCAAAGTAGTATTGCTAACGTTCCTTTATATGCAATCACTGGAAGGGGTACAGGTGCGACTGCAACAGTTACTACTAATAGTTCAGGGCAAGTATCATCAATTAGTTTAACAAGTAACACAGGTGGTTCTGGATATGTTGTAGGAGATGTTCTAGGAATTACAACATCACATGGTATTGGTGATAAAAAAGGAAGTGGTGCTGAAATTACAGTTACTGCATTAAATGGAAGAAGTACTTTATACTTGAATAACGTTCAGGGTGAGGCATTTACATCAGGACAAGCACTTGTTGTTTATGAAGGAAGCACTGCAACATCTTATGGTAGTACAACAATCACATCATCAGCAACATATGATGATAAGTATGCTGGTAATGTAATTGAAGTTGAACAGTATAATCATGGTATGCAAGCTGATACTAATTTAGTTACTCTTGCAAATATCGAACCAGACACTGAACCAGTTCTTCTTACAGATTTCTTAGATGTTTCTGATCAAATTATATCTGTTGCAAATACAACAGCATATGCAACATTTAACGGAATATCTACTTCACAAGGATTTATTAAGATAAACAATGAAATTATTTTCTATAATAGTATTGGAGTAAATCAATTAGGAATTGGAACAAGAGGTGTTGATGGAACTATTGTTAGAACACATAGTGTAAATGATATTTCTCGTAAGTATGAATTAAATGGTTTTGATCTGTCAAGGATCAATAATGATCATAATATGTCAAATACAACTGCTCTCAGTGATGCTAGGGAAATTGACTCTTATTATCTTGAAATTAATAGAGGTGGTTTAGCAAACGGTGATAGTCAGGTTAGTTTCACAAAAGAACAAAATGTTGGTGGAGATGATATCTTTGCTTCTCAAAATTATCAGTTTGACACAGTTATACCTCAGTTTAGTGTATTAACACCAAGTGATAACACAATAGTTTCTGCACAAGTTAGAACAGTTTCAGGAACAAGTGCTGGTGGTGGAGAAGTTCCATTCATTGATCAGGGATATGAACCTGTAACCCTCAATGAACCAAATACATTGACGACACCTAGATTAGTATGTTCAAGAGTTAATGAAAATACAAGATTAACTGGATTACCATTAAATCGTTCATTTACTCTAGGAGTAAGACTGGAGACTACAGATCCAAACCTTTCTCCCGTATTAGATACATTAAATGCAACGGTTATCTATCAAAGATCAAGACTTAACAAACCTATAGACAATTATGTGAAAGATGGTAGATCTAATGCAACAACTGGTGATCCTCATTCTGCAGTTTATATAAGTAATCGAGTCGATCTTAAAAATCCTGCAACATCATTGAAAGTATTAGTTGCTGCATATCGTCATTCATCTGCCGACTTTAGAGTTCTTTATCAGTTATTCAGAGAAGATGGTAGTGATACTGAATTATCATATGAACTATTTCCTGGTTTTGATAATCTTACTGATACAGACGGAGATGGTTTTGGTGATAATATAATTGATGCTTCTAATAATAGTGGTAGACCAGATGCTTTTGTTTCAGGAAGTAATGCAGATCAATTTAACGAATATCAATTTAGTGTTGATGATTTAGATGAATTTACTGGATTTAAGGTTAAAATTGTATGTAGTGGAACAAACGAAGCACTAGCACCTAAATTTAAAGACTTTAGAGCAATTGCACTCGCATGATACCAGTTGAAGGACATAAAAATTTATACCGAGATGAAAAATCTGGGGCTATCATAAGCACTGATAGTCACGGATTTTCTCAGTATAAGAAGTCGAAAAAATTAAAATTGACTCAAAAAGAAGAAATAGATCGTATGAAAAGTGATATCGAAGAAATCAAATATTTACTTAAACAGATAGCATCAAAATAGACGGGTTATATTAAATATAAATATATCTTAGATCGTGATATTGTTTCTAAATGGCAATTTATACTAGTAATCTTTCTTTAACTACCGATTCTGACTTTTCTCAGATCTTCACATTAGAGAACGCTGAAACTAACTCACCGACTAATTTAAGTGGTTTTACTATCGCATCCTCTATTAGAAAGCATCCTGCTGCTAAAAAGGGTGAAGGTTTTGAAGCAACTATTATTAATGCAGCTGCTGGAAAAATTAGATTGGGTATGTCAGGTATAAAAAGTCGTCAATTAGCCGAATCGGGTTTTTTTAGAACTGGTAGATACGTTTATGATGTTGTCGTTACAGATTCTGCCTCTGAAAGAACAAAAGTTTTAGAGGGTACAGTATTAGTGAATATTGGTATTACTAAAATACCAAGAGATATAGTTTATCCCCCTACATAAATTAACATGGCTGAAATTAAAGTTAGAGTAGGACAACAGAATGCTATTAAGGTTACATCCTCATTAGCAGGAAGTGGTGCAGGAACTATCGGTGAATTAAGTGATGTATCAATTCAAAATCCACAAAATGGAATGATTTTAGTATATAACAGTACCACTCAAAAGTGGACTGGAACACTTGAATGCACACCAGGTGCAACACAGAATCTGGATATAAACGGAGGTAGCTTCTAAAGATGGCGAGTTTTATAAGAATAAAAAGATCAACTGGTACGTCGGCACCATCGTCTTTAAAATTTGGTGAAATGGGTGTCACCCTCAGTGGAGGAGGCACACAAGGAAATAGTGGTGATAGATTATTTGTTGGAGATAATGGAGAGAATCCACAGGTCGTTGGTGGTAGATATTTCACAGATTTATTAAATAATACACCAGGTTCAGTTGCAAGTGCTGCTAATGCATCAACTGCTGCAAATGGATTTGTTGCAATACTTGATCAAACTCGTAAAGTAGATCAATGGAATGTAGATAATTTAAGATTAGATGCAAATGTACTTTCATCAACAAACACAGACGGAGATATTTTCTTTACACCTAATGGAGCTGGTGAAGTAGTAATTGGAGATGATATATTTCTAACCTTTGGTGATAGTAAAGATGCAAAAATAGAGTATGATGAGAACGGAACTGATAGAGTACAGGTAACTGGTGCTGATTGGACATATGCTAACGGTGTATCAATCATTATGGCAGATGTCACTGATTCATCTACAAAGGACAATGGTGCCCTTGTAGTCGAAGGTGGAGTCGGTGTAGAGAAGAGTGTTAATATAGGTGGCAATTTAGGTGTTACTGGTGTTTCAACATTTACAGGTATTGGTACTTTTATAAGTGATCTATTTGTAGGTGGTGATCTTCATATTAAAGATGATCTATTTGTTGATGAAATGACTATTCGTAACTTAAAGGTTACGGGTGTATCAACCTTCCAAGGTGATATGCATCAAACAGGTGGAACATTTAATGCACTTGATGCAAGAATTGGTGGTGTTGGTATTTCATCTAACATAATTTCAACTAAAGAAGGTCATGGTAATCTTCTGTATATTGACCCATATCCAGATGGTTTAAGTAATGAAGGTACAGTTATTGTTAAAGGTGACTTACAAGTTGATGGTACAACTACAACAGTTGACTCATTTACAGTTAATCTTAACGATCCAATTATTAACTTAGGTGTTACTACTAGTACAAGAACTGTAATGGCAACAGCACTAGCTGGTGTTAGTACAATTAAAGTTGACACGACTGCTGGTATAAACACAGGTGATGGCATAACTGGTACAAATATAGGTTCTGGTACAACAATTGCAACTTATGATTTGGGTGAAAAGTTAATTACAATTAATGGATCTGTTGCAGTTGGTGGTATTGCGACTACAACTCAATTAACAGTAACTTCTAATGTTGACACTAATACTGATCGTGGTGTAGCATTTAGTTATAATACAAGTTCAGGTTCTGGAAATCAAAAACAAGGTTTCTTTGGATATCATGATCTAGGTGGAGATGCAAGTAATGCTCCAGAAAGATCATTTACATATATTCCTGAAGCCACGATGGTAAATAATCTTGTAAGTGGTACAAAAGGTTTCCTAGATATTAAAGGAATATATTTCCAGAATGGTGATTATGACACTACTGGAAATGGTATCGTTTATTTCGATACAACAGGTAAACAAGTTGGTGCTGCTGGTACCGCTGCTGGTATAACTACTTCTAACTTTGTTCTTACCACTGATGCTTCTGGCATACCAAAATGGACAACGACGATTGATGGAGGCTCGTTCTAAACTATGACAATTTCTAATGATGTTGATGTGAATGCTTTGATTAAAATTTATAACCAAAAAATTTCTACATTAACTAACCAAAATATTCTTCTTGAAGCAAAATTACAAACAATTGTACAAGATAATCTTGATGCTCAGAAAGAATTACTCGCAGAAAAAATGGAACTGCAAGAAAAATACGAAACTCTATTAGCAGATATCGAAGAAGAAGATGGCGAAAGCAAGCACTAGACAAGAATTAATAGATTACTGTTTAAGGCAGTTAGGTGCTCCTGTACTTGAGGTCAACGTAGATGATGATCAGATTGATGATTTGATTGATGATGCAATTCAAATGTTTCATGAACGCATCTTTGATGGTGTTGAGAAAATGTTTCTCAAATATAAAATTACACAAGATGATATAGATAGAGGTCTTGGTGTTGATGTTGCTGGCACAACAACTGGTATAGGTGGTACATCAGGTATTGGAATTCATACAACAGGTGTTACTACATCAATGGTAAATACTGGGATTGCTACCTACGGAACCAGAACTTACGATTTTTATGAAAATTCAAATTATATACAAGTTCCAGATTCTGTAATGGGAATTGAAAAAATATTTAAGTTTGATAGTAGTAGCATATCGGGAAGTATGTTTAGTATCAAATATCAATTATTTTTAAATGACTTATATTACTTCAACTCTGTTGAATTACTTCAATATAGTATGACAAAAACTCGTTTAGAGGATATTGATTTTCTTCTATCCCCTGAAAAACAAATAAGATTTAATAAGAGACAAGATCGTTTATATTTAGATATTGATTGGGGATCACAAAGAGTTGGTGATTTTTTAATCATAGATTGTTATCGTGCACTAAACCCAGATATATTCAAACAGGTTTATAATGATATGTTCGTTAAATTATACGCAACAGCATTAATTAAAAAACAATGGGGACAGAATTTAATAAAATTTAGAGGTACAAAATTACCAGGTGGTATTGAACTAAATGGCAGAGAAATTTATGATGATGCAATTAGAGAAATAGATGCAATTAGACAAAGAATGACACTTGAGTTTGAGTTACCTCCTCTTGATTTTATTGGGTAATGATTGATGGCAATAAATCCCCATTTTTTACAAGGATCTCAAGGAGAACAAAGACTCGTTCAAGATTTAATAAATGAACATTTAAAAATCTATGGTATTGAAGTTAGATATATTCCTAGAAAATTTGTAAGACAACAATCTATTATTAGAGAGGTTCAGTCATCAACTTTTGATGACAATTTTTTATTGGAAGCATATGTAAACACATATGATGGTTATGGTGGTCAGGGTGATATTATGACTAAATTTGGAGTAAGTCTCAGAGATGAACTTACAATTACAATATCAAAAGAAAGATTTGAAGATTTTATTTCACCATTTTTAGCATCTGATGATGATTATACGGTATCATCAAGACCAAGAGAAGGGGATATAATATTTTTTCCATTAGGACAGAGATTATTTGAGGTAAAATTTGTAGAGCATGAACAACCTTTCTATCAGTTAGGTAAAAATTATGTTTATCAACTTAAATGTGAACTCTTTGAATATGAAGATGAAATTCTTGATACTGGTATTGACGTTGTTGATTCTCAACTTGAAGATGTTGGTTACATTACTAAGTTACAATTAATCGGAGCTGGAACAACTGCGACTGCAAATGCTCAAATAAATGTATCAAATCGTGGTTATATTCGTGAGATTGTTCTAAATGAAGATGGAAATGGATATACAAGTGCACCAACTGTTGCTATTTCAACTGCTCCATTTGCTGCTGGTAATGTAGATGCAACTGCTGTTGCCATAACTACGTCAAAAGGTGGTCTATTCTCTATTGATAGAATTGAACTAACACATGCAGGTATTGGATATACACAAGCACCAATGGTTCAAATCATAGGTGGAGGTGGTGTAGGTGCTGCTGCAACTGCTGCTGTTGAACAGACTAACTTTGGTATTGTTGACTTTACAATGTCAAATAATGGTGTTGGTTATGCAGCAACTCCAACTGTAACTATTGTGGGTCTTAATACAGTTCCAGCAGTCGCAGAGGCAAATCTTCTTGCAGATGGAACAATATCTGACATAAGATTAAGAAATGCAGGTATTGGATATACACAACAACCATCAGTAACGATATCAAAACCATCTATTGTACCAACTGCAAATCCAGAACTATCTGGTGTTGGTAATTTTGATGTTGGAGAAGTTGTTAGAGGACTTTCTTCTCAAATTGAAGCAAGAGTCAAAACATGGGATACTGATACTAATATTCTTGAAATTACAAATGTTGGTATTGGAACTACACAAGGAGCATTCATACCTGGTGAAATAATACAAGCAACAGAATCATTCTACTTTAATGTTGTAACTCAAGTTGTAACTAATGTTGGTACTAGCACAAATAGAATATCGGGTATTAGCACTGCTGGAATAGAAATTGGTTTTGCTGTGAAGGAATCTTTCTCTGGTGCAGGTAATACCATTCCAGTTTGTGGAAGTGGAAGCACAGTCACAGGAATATTTGGAGGATATGTAACTATAGATCCTCCATGTGTTAATAATGTTAATTGTGCAGCTGTTATTACATTCGGTACAACAGCATATTCAAACTACTCACTTGATTTCTTCGATGAAGATAATCAAAATACAACTTTTGAATCAAATGAAATCATCGAATCTGAAGCAGATGATATACTTGATTTCTCAGAAGGCAATCCATTCGGTACATTCTAATGTTAGGAAATTATTACTACCACGAAATACTCAGAAAAACCATAATCTCTTTTGGTACAATTTTTAATGATATTCATATACGTCATAAAGATGGTACTGGAAAAGAAACAAGTGATATGAGAGTTCCTCTTGCTTATGGACCAATGCAAAAGTTCCTAGCAAGACTAGAACAACAAGCAGATCTTAATAGAGCAGTTCAAATTACACTTCCAAGAATGTCATTTGAAACTACAAATATTGCATATGATGCAACAAGGAAAGCTGGAATAACACAAACATTTAAAGCAACTGATGGAAGTAAACTTAGAAAGGTGTTTATGCCAGTTCCATATAATATTGGATTTGAATTAAATATCCTCGTTAAATTAAATGATGATGCACTACAAATCGTAGAACAAATATTACCATATTTTCAACCATCATTCAATGTTACTGTAGATCTTGTAAAAGTAATTGGAGAGAAAAGAGATATTCCCATCGTATTGGATAATATATCATTTCAAGATGATTATGAAGGAGATTTTGCAACAAGAAGAGCACTTATATACACATTAAACTTTACTGCTAAAACTTATCTGTTTGGTCCAGTATCTGATTCTAGTGAGGGTCTTATTAAGAAAGTTCAGGTTGATTATCATGCTTCTGTTGATACTGAGAATGCAAGAAGAGAGTTAAGATACTCTGCTACTCCACAAGCAATGAAAGATTATAATAATGATAATACAGCAATATTAAAAGATGATTTAAGTAAAACTAAAACTCGATTTAATGTTTCTAATACTACTGCTTTATCTGCTGGTATGAGAATTATTATAGATAAAGAAATAATGAAGATTAAGGAAATTGTCGATGCAGATACAATTACGGTAAATCGTGGTTATCAAAGTATTGCTGCAACACACCTTGGAAATACATCAATTGATGTAATAACTACGGCTGACGATTTACTTGTCGAACCAGATGATGACTTTGGATTTAATGGAGTTCTTGAAGCATTTGATGATTCTAGAACATTTAGTCCAACACAACAAAAAGATATTTAATGAATACCATGACTAACTATGAATCTATTGATGATGCTTTAAATACAAGTAGTGCGATTGATGTTAAACCAGTCAGTACACCTAAGAAAGTAAAAAAAATTGAATCTGATGATATTAAAAAAGATTACGATTACACTCGTGCGAATCTATATTCATTAATCGAAAAAGGTCAGGAATCATTAAATGGTGTATTGGAAGTTGCTGGTGAAACTGCGAGTCCAAGAGCATATGAAGTTGCAGGTCAAATTATAAAATCAGTTGCAGATACGACTGATAAGTTAATGGAACTTCAAAAGAAAGTTAAAGATGTAGATGAAGATAAGAAACAATCACCAAATACAGTTACTAACAATGCACTCTTTGTGGGTTCAACATCTGAACTATCAAAGATGTTAAAGCAAGGAATACTAAATAATAAAGAGGATTCTTAATTCTAATGAGTGATTCAGTTACTATTGAAGATTCAAAAGGAAATACTTTTGCGGAAGTAATCGATGTTATTGGTGTGTCTGAAGTTAAAAAGGCATTTCAACAATCTGTAAAAGAAGGTTCACTTCATAAGTGGTTCAAAGGTTCAAAATCTAAAGATGGCAAACCTGGTTGGGTGAATGTCGTCACTGGAGGAACTTGTGCAAGTGACAAACCTGGTGAGGGTACACCTAAATGTGTATCATCTTCAAAACGTGCTAGTATGAGTAAGTCAGAAAGACTCTCTGCCTCAAGAAGAAAGAAGAAAGCAGATCCTGGTCAACAAGGAAAATCTGGTGCTGCAAAACCAACATACGTTTCAACTGATAAAAAGAAGAAAATGAATGAAGATGTAAAAAGAGATGAGTATGGTGATCCAATAGGAGGACCAAAGATTTCTAAGAAACAACTTAAAAAAAATCTTACATCAAATACACCTGACGAGCAACATACAACTACAACAAGTGAAGGGTATATTGATCTACCATTATTAGTAGAGATTCCAAAGAGTGATGCATTGTTTAGATTAGGACTTATGTTCCGTGAAA
>VMHT01083782.1_pt1 | contig 12159 bp, 18 predicted proteins | sample 4693611 | NCBI WGS metagenome assembly VMHT01 (sample SAMN12280063, study PRJNA550983) | marine metagenome | isolation source: seawater sampled from same location over 5 years 0.02-0.2 micron viral filtrate | place: USA: collected off the coast of southern California halfway between the port... ...
CCATTCGGAGACATCGATGAGGCAACGATGGTTGTTTTTGTGGAGCGGGCACTAGGGGAGCGACTCGATGAAATAAAAGCCGAGCTGAAAACCGCTTATGACAATCCGGTCATTTCATCAGATCTCCCCTGGGTGATTAAGCGACAACAGGACTATAATGCTGAATAAAATCGTTAAGGCGTTAGAATTGGGGCATTAACGTCTCAACGGCAGTGGAATGGCCAACGTCAAAATTACAGCTCTCAATACAATCACCCCTGCCGCGACAGACGTCCTGCCGGTTGTTGATGTTTCGGCAAATGTAACAAGCAAAACAACAGTCGCAAATATTCCAAAAAATGCCAGCAATGGCACAGCTGCAACACCATCGCATAGTTTTGCTGGTGACACCGACACAGGGATGTGGAGGAAGGCAGCAGATACGTTAGCGTTTTCGACTGGTGCAGCGCAAATAGTTGAATTAACCGCTGCTGGTAATTTATTAATAGGCGGAACTTTACCTTCCTCACCTGCAATTGAGTTGAATGCGACCGGGTCGGCAGAATTTACGGGATTGCTTAGAGCTAACTCTATTCGTCCCTTAGTTCAAGACAGTGCAGCAGCTCCTGGCCTTTGTGTTTTTAACGAACCAGACACAGGATTTTTTCGGCCTTCTGGTAACACGATTGGGATAAGCACAAATGGAACAGAGCGAGCAAGAGTTACTAGCAATGGCGATCTCTTCATAGGTTTACCTGCCTCGCCTGCAATTAAGCTGAATGCGAACGGAAGCTCCGAGTTTGAAGGCAACCTTGACGTAGGAAACATAAGTCTTAGCTCAACAACAACTAGCGGTGCCAGTCTTGACGCAGTAGGTAAAATTACGCTTCAACGAGCTAACGGCAGCAATAATACCGACAGAATTGTCAAGACTTACAAGGGCTCAACGGAAACATTTGCTACTCAAGCAGACGGAACAGTTTTAATTGGCGGTGATTTAACAAATTCAACAAATCCATCGCCCAACGTTGAGTTGAACAATAATGGATCTTCAACCTTCCAGGGCGAACTCACTATTAATCGGCCCACTGGTCAAGCATCGGCATTAGTAATTCGAGAAAATAACGTTGAAAAGATAAAACTTAAGCCCAATGGGCAAGCGTTATTTAGTGGTCCCGTATCAATTGGCGGCACGGCAGCCATAAATACCATAGATGTGTACGAAGAGGGATCGATTACTCCTAGCGTTGAATTCGGGGGGAGTGCTACAGGTATAACGTACAGCAGCCGCATTGGCAAGTTCACCAGAATTGGCGATCAGGTGACTATTTATGTATTTGTTGCGCTGTCCGACAAAGGAACATCTACTGGAAATGCAATAATTAAAACTTTACCTTTTACCTCCGCTAATATTGTCGCTAGTAACCTAGTAGGATGGCCAGGTGTCGTTGCCGGCAGACAGCAGAATTTCTCTGGCCTTGATGTAAATAACCCCAACATAGGAATTACAGTAGCAAGAAACGGGGTTGGAATGCTTTTACGGACAGTTGGTGGGGTCAATCTTACTGACGCTAATTTTACAAATGGTTCAATTATAGAATACCAACTTACATACACTACTAACTAACACTTAGACAGACCGCAACTGTCTATAAACTACGAAAACTATTAAACCTGTCTCCCACAGTCGTGGGTTCCTAAAATGGCTTTCACAGAAAAGCAAGCTTACAAAGTTGAAGTAAACGAAAATAATTCCAGTATCGGCGTTCGTCGTGCGGACATTATTTCAAAAGACGGCGTTGAAATCGCACGTTCATATCACCGCAGCTTGTTTAACCCTGGCGATGATTTGTCTGGACAACCTCAAGAGGTTCAAGACATTGCCGCTGTCGTTTGGACTGATGAAGCAATTGCTGCTTATAAAGCATCAGTAGAGGAGCAGTAAACTTCTGTCTGAAATCAACCTATTCATGCAAATGCTATGACTTTTTCAATTTCTGAGATGATCGTTGATCATGAACAGAATGTTGTTGCTCTGAATTGGGCATATTCTAACCCTGATGGAACGTTGAGCAATCAGCATGTTCTGGAAAAGCCTTACGGCTCAACACCGTTGGTAGATGTGACAACGCCAATCGCTTTGCAATGGCTCGGTGAGCAACTAGGCAACACAGCAGAGGAGTTTGACGCATCCATTGCTGAAGCCAAGGCCGCGCAGGAATACAACTCGCAGCTGGTTGCTTACGAGCCACACGAATCAGGACCACCAACACCAACACCAACAGAGGAAACTCCTGAGGTTGAGGCTGACGTTGAGGTTGAGGTTGAGACTGCTCCTAAACCAAAGCCAACAAAAAAATAACTCGACGCATTAGGCGGATGCGCCGAGCCAGCCGTCGTTTTTTACGGCGGCTTGAGAGGAAGCGTAAACGGCGATCAGCCCGTAAAATGAATTAACTGTAATTATTCACCATGGCGCTTTACCCTTTTACAACAGCCGCTTTAGATAGCCTGACATCGACTGGCGTTACAGCGTCAGTCAAAGTCAATGCTAGTGAAATTACTTTTCAAGTCACAACAACTGGCGTTTCAACAAATGTTGTTCTCAGATTCGAGGCGTCACTTGATGATACTAACTATTTTAATTTAGATGATGAAGGCACAGATACAACAATTACTACAAATTCAACAACTGGATATTCTTTAACTGGAACGCCTGTCGAGTATGTACGACTGCGCTTAGTAAGTCTTAGCGGTGGAACGCCCACTGTTGCAACAGTCGTTGGAGCACTTTAGTAAATGCCAGTTTCTTTAAGGAATAGCCTTAATCCAGGTTTAAATGCTGGATTACGTCAAAGCATTTCAAGTAATGTTGCGTCTACTGTTTTAGTAGAGAAATTTCTAATAACGCAAGGCTCAGACCAAATTATTACTCAATCAGATGACAATATCATTGGAACGGTAAGGGAATGACGGAATCAGAATTAAAGAACTGGGCCAAAATCAAAGCAGCGTTTGAGCAAAGCGGAAACACAGAATCCTTCTATTATCGAAGGGCGTGTGCAATTTTGAAAGGCCAGCCGGACCCACTAAGATGAGCGAACAGGGGGTGTGATGTCTTGATTGAAATCGTCGCGGCAATCCTCGGGGCGGCCATTGGCATGGCTGGCATGGGTTTGTCCGGCTTCAATAGACGCACCAGCGAATCGAGAGAGGCAGTCATCAGGCTAAGTGCTGGAGTGGAATCGATTGCAACAAAGCTTGAAGATTTACATCAAGACATGAAGGCTGAAAAAGTTCAAGCTTCGGCGGATCGCAGAGAAATTTACGAACGTCTTAGTGACCATGGCAACAGGATTACAGCATTAGAAAGCTCAAACTCTAGACTGTGAACAATTGGTTTTTAAGATCTCATGAATTTAGAAGAAATTCTTTCAAGTCCAATTTTTTGGATTGTCGTTGCAGCGGCTAGCGAAATTATTGGGATGTCTCCAAAATTAAAAGACAATTCAATTCTCCAATTGGTGTTTCATGCGCTTCGAGCGTTAAAGGCAAAAAAGGGCTGATCCCTGCTGACGGGCGGTGGTTGCTGAGATTTTCGACGCGATCACCTCTAGACGCTTTTCAGCGGTCGATTCAACGTAAAAAGTTTGAGGCGACATTAAAGCCCCGCCTCGATAATGAAGTGGAGCGATGGCATAAAGAGCAACCGTCAGCAGTGCCACCACCAATCGAAATTGACGATTTGCACATTCGAGCCCCCTGGCATGGCAAACAATAAAAGAATCACATTTGAGCAGCTATTTCGCTATTACAAAGGGTTGCCGCACCAAGCGGCAGCAATTCAAGAGCTTGAAAAAGACATTGAAGAGAATGGTTATGACATAACAATGCGGCGTGATCGGCCATGGTTTGCGACATGGAGCCAATCAGGGAAACAGCGTGATTATCAAGCTGCAATTGAGCTGGTGAAATCTTTCGAGGGGTTTCACCATGACGCATATCTCTGCCCGGCTGGAGTGTGGACGATTGGATGGGGCAACACGACAAAAGCTGATGGATCGCCTGTGATCCCTGGTGATCGGATCAGTCAAGAGGCCGGGGATGCGCTTTTTCAAAAAACGATTGATGGCGTCGTCGTGGCATTGGCTGGATCAGTTCCTTACTGGTCAGCAATGAAGGAAAATCAGCAGTCAGCGCTGATCAGTTTTGCATACAACCTAGGAGTGTATTTTTACGGCCAAGAAGGCTTTGAGACAATCAGCCGATGTTTGCGTGAACGCACGTATAAAAACGTTCCAGAAGCGTTGAAACTTTATTGCAATCCCGGCAGCGCATTCGAGGCAGGACTTTTGCGAAGAAGAGAAGCAGAAGGTAAGTTATGGTCTGGGCCTAAGGTTGCAACGTCCCAGCCAGCAAAGATTGGACCGGATTCGCCGTTTGCCGCACGATTGACAGCACATATTTCTCTAGGTGAATTTGCGCTTAATCAAGAGGTAAGGAGGTTTGATCATCAATACCAAATCGATATGGCAGCAGAGCTAGCTGCATTTTTGGAGCGTGTAAGGGTGGCATTTATGGCTAAGCCGGTAGTCATTACTAGCGGCTACCGACCACCAGCGGTCAACCGTCAGGTTGGTGGAGCGAGTGGGTCAGAGCATCTTTACGCAAGAGGGGAGGGAGCGGTGGATTTTTATGTTGCTGGAGCGGATATTTGGTTAGTGCAAAAATTTTGTGATGAGAACTGGCCTTTTTCTGTTGGTTATGGAGCGTCAAAGGGTTTTGTCCATATTGGCCGAAGGGCAGGGGGGCCAAAAGTCCGCTGGGATTATTAAATGATTAATCGCTAGACTGACAGCATGGACATTATTTTGCATTTAGGGGGCACATGGGCCAGGGCTTGCACAGCTGCTGACCTAGCTCAATACCTAGATGATTATTTGGTTATTGTTTCGAGCGAAGGGAATGAAGAAGGGTTTAGAGCTGTCTATGAAAAAGCCGGGATTCCTGCCGATAAAGTGATTCACGACCGAGCCGCATGGGATACAGTTACGAATTTCACGCACACTTATCGACTGCTTTTAAGCCTAGGAGTAGAGCGTTTGTTTGTCGTAACCTCCGATTTTCATACGCCAAGAGCTAAAGCGATTGCAAAAGCTGTTTGGGGCGGCAGGATTAAAGAGCTGCATTTTGTTGAGCATCCACATTCATCAAAAAGTGCAAAATCTGATGCAAAGTATATTTTTGCTGATCGACTTAGAGCCCTGACTTGGCGCTATACCGGAATTTTATTTTATTGGTGGCACGTTGCAAAGCAGCGTAATGCAAAATTGGGCAGTGGCCATGCGTGGATTGAAATTGCCATTTGATGCTTGTGAAGTAATGAAGTAGTGAGTAGGCTGACGTTTTAGCTGTTCTGTATGGCGATCCTGTGCGACTACGAGATTGGGGATTTATGTGACAGCTGCCAAATGGTTTGGCCTTTCGCTCCAGAGCTGTTAAATCCAGCAAGCTTGGATCTTCGTCTTGGGCACCGTTTACTGATCGAGGTAAGCGACAAACGAGATTTGATTGAGATCGACATTTCGGACAGGACAAAAGAGGATCCGTATTACCTGTCTCCTGGTGAATTTGTCTTAGGTGAGACGGTTGAGACGTTTAATTTGCCTGACAGTATTTCAGCCCAGTTTGTTTTGAAGTCAAGCCGTGCCAGGGAGGGGTTGAATCATTTACTTGCCGGCTGGTGCGATCCAGGATGGCACGGTAGCAAGTTGACGCTTGAGCTAAAGAATGAGAGACGTTATCACGGCTTGCATTTGTATCCCGGCCTAAAGATTGGCCAGATGGTGTTTCATAGGATGAGCAACGTTCCACAAGTCAGCTATGCGGTAACAGGCCATTACAATAATCATTTGCAGGTAATGCCGTCAGTTGCTTGACTGGTGCCTAATTGCTTGGAGGAAAGATGGATGAAATGGAATGGATGATCGCTAAACAGAGCTTAGGGGAAGAGCTTGAGCTGGAACGGACAGTGAGGTCTGTTGCTGCAATGAATGATTTAGCAGGGGTAAGGGAGCTGTGTATATCGCTAATTCGTCAAAACTGGCATCAAAGGAAACTTTTAGGTCAAGCCGTTACTCGTATTGCAGAGATGGATGCTCAATCAATATCTTCTAGCTGATCAGGAGGTTTTACAGTTAGAGCTTTATTACGTGCTCGACTTTCTAGTCGAGTTTTAACGACTTCTAGCCAAATTTGTTTATCTTTAATGGCAGCAGCTTGCTCTTCTTCTTTAGGCCATTTTTCTCGAATGTATTCATAAATAATTTCTCTTGCAAGAGCGGAAGGTTTTTTACCGGAAAACTTAGCTTCTTCCAGGAAAAGTTCACCACGATTTGGTTCTAAAAGGATTTGTATGTATAGCCGGTTGCCGTGCTTACCCATGAACTGCATTCAGTTAGTACAACAACGTTACCATGTTACGGAGTTATCGACATTTTTCTTCCAAGCATTTGCCTGAGCTTTTCTGCTGCTGGAGCGTTGAGATTTAGATCCGCTTCTAACTTCTTTTGCCCGTTCCAGGAACATGGCAGCACGTTGTAGATCAGCTGTTGTTGCTGTTGGGATAGCTTGATATAGACGTTTCAGGTTGATTTGTCTTCCTGTCATGGGAAGAGGCATAGTCCATCGCTCCAACAAGAGTGTTATGGCAGGTTAGTTGCAAGCTGGAATCAACGACAATCCACTTGCCAAGTTCTTGAAAGATTTTAAACATCTTCATCAGTATATATGTGTCTTAGTTGTTGGATGGTTGAAAACCTAGAAGGGTGATAAGCAGAAAGTATTGCAATATCAACTTTACACCTTAGAGCAGATATTATCTGCTGTTCAAAATACCAGTCGTCTTCTTCGTAAGTAATTTGTTCTACACATAATACCTTGCCTTTTTGGTCGTAAACCGTAAATCTAGCTATGGCTAAGGGACATGATTCATCTGAGCTTTGGCAATAGTAAAAATTTACTAACCTGTTAGTTTGTTTCAAGGGTTCTAAATTCGATAAGGCAGGCTGCGACGACGTTTTCGGCTTGGCTTCTTGTAAGTACGTTGCCAATTTTTCGACGCACTTTGTTAACAGTTTGATAAAAAACATCAGGACTGATTGATTCATGAGGCGTCAAGTTAGTAAGTTTTTCTCGCACAAGCTCTGCGCGAGAGATTTTTTTGAATTGAGCTTCTTCTTCAAGGCTTGCTATTAAAGAGGTCGGAAGCCGAACTTTGATTTCTCTCATTAGACGATTTTACTCTGCGCTTAGGAGTCTTGTGTAGTTTACGAGATGGTTTGACATAAGGTTTTTCAGCAATGGCTTTAAGGGTTTCAACGTAGCCAGGTGGTTCGGGCACTCCAGCTGCCTTAAGAATTTCAGTCCAATTCATGGCTCTCGCGCGTATACATGCCGTATGTGTCCCAAACGCTCCAAAACGCAGTGATAGCAATGGAAGAGGGGTGGGACACAGGGGGGTGGACAACTAGCCTTGTCCCACGTCATCCGCTCCAAAAACAACCTCGACTGAACCCTCTAAAAGGGTGGGACAAGTGAGTGCTGTCCCAGGCTCTTGTCCCAGGGCATATTCCGCTCCAGTACTGGGATCTATAGGTGTATGGGACACTTCTGAACCCTCTCCCCGCGCGAGAACAGCTTTATAGTTTTTAGTTTGAGATTCTTTTGGAACGTCTGAGACGATGAGTCCTCGTTTTTCTAGTCTTTGGAGCGATTTACGGATCGCAGCTGAAGATCCACGGATCAGGGAGTCATAGAAGAGATCGTCCCTGGAGCGTGAGTCTGGCCATGCCGCAACCAAACGTTGAAGAACTCTGCCGGTCACAGACGCGGGAGAGGTGTCTTTTTCATCAACAGCTGGAGTGAAATCTGAAACGGTAAAGGAGAGGTCATCAGTCATCTGCATCACCAGCTGTGTGTTGGAGCGTCCAGACCGAGACTTCTCGATGGTTATGAGGCGGCTGTGAGCGCCTATAGAGCGTTTCTCTTCATCAGTGGGCTGTCTAAGCGCCCAGGTCTCGTCAACAGCATCACGAATGGCTGAGGTGCCTCTGAAGCCACCATTCTTGTTGGCGTGGTGAACGATAAGGATTGTGGTTGCAGGGAAGAGGACACCATTATTTTTGGTGAGCCAATAAAGGGGTTGAGCAAACTCAGATTTGTTTTCATCAAAGGCTCTTCCACCAGAGCAACCAATGAGTGAATCAATGACAACCAGTTTCGGCTGATGTTTGTTCATGAGTTTGACGAACTGTGCATAACGTTGAAGCTGCCAATCAGTCAGAAGCCTTGTGTTGTCATCAATGGGGTAATCAACCTCTTCCAGCTGCTCTTTAATCTGCATCAAGCTTTGATCACCATTGAGCAGCAATATTGGCCCTTGTGCTACTGGGACGTGATTACCTCTAACGAGAAACGGTTTACCCATAGATATATGTTTAGCGAGAGCCCATGCCGTCATTGATTTACCATCACCACCAGCGCCATAGATCAAGACAACAGAGGGGTGAGGCAAGACATCAGGGATAAGGTATTCGCGTTGAGTGTCTAGCTCCATCAGCTCAGGCAAAGTTAAGATGTCTTTCTTGTTTTCATATTGAAGCTGATCAACAATCAAACGTTCTAAAGCGCCTTGATCTCTGTAGCCAGCCTGAAGGGCCAGCGTATTGAGCTTGTAGTTAACTTCAGCAGGATTATCAAGATCAAGTATTTTTTTGGCACGGTCAATTACAACATTAAAATCAAGAGTTGCGGTACGAATTTCTTGAATTTTACGATCTTCAGCTGACGTTACAATTTTTTTTGAGTCGTCTGAAAATCGATGCCTTTCTGGATCTTCTCTATCAGCCAACCAGATCAAAGTTCCAATACCAATAGAGCCGCCCTTAAAGGAGTACCAGGCGTCTTCACAGGGATTTGAGTCTTGCCATTCAGAGGCAAAGTCTGGATCATCTGAGGACCAAGAGGACCAGAGCATGAGGCCAGCTTCTGTAGGTAAGGCAGAGTTAATTGCCATACCAATTTTAATCCAATGATCTCTAGATCCTTTGCCTTTACATGGGATCACACCAAGGCAATCATGAATAATTTGAAAGACCTCATCTTGAGTTCTATCTGAAAAATCTAGATCACGTTTAACCATAGTTTTTGGAGGCTGTCTCATCTCAGCCAATAGCCAATCAGGAGCCACTGGAATGGAATCAAGATCGCCTTCAATTTTATATTGACCAGGCTCAGAAGTTTTACCGCCTGGATAAGCACCAAAAATCACACCTTGACGCTTTGAGTTCCACAAGATTTCATAATCCTGATCACCCAATCCTCTACCTTTGACTTCATTCCAAAGATGTTCTGGAACGCGAAAGAGATATTTAGCAGCATTAGCCTTAGTGGAGGTAACGATAGGAGCTTTGTGGAGCGTCGAGCCCCAGGTTTTTAGGAGTTTTTTTAAGCCACGATCAACATCGAGGATGACGATACCGTTACCTCTGATCCCAGTAAAAACGCCAACGGCCTGAAGGTCGCTGTTTTTTTGGCACGCCAAGGCGACATCAGCTGGCCCAAACTTATGATCAAAACTAGCTTCTAAAGGATTTTTACCAACTGCCGGTTTACCGGAAACCATTGAAGCATTTTTGCGGTAGATGGGTGCATAGACCAGCCCTGATGGCAGGGAGTTGACGAAATCAAGAAAGTTCATGTAGTATCAGAGAGTGGTGTTTAAGCCAATCTCCTGGGTGCGTTTTCGCTCAGGAGATTTTTTTTTATTCTAGCCCGACTTGACGGCTAGAACCTAATCGTATAGTATTTGAAGGCATCGGTCAACGATGCAAAAAACACATCCGTTACTGCTACGTGAAACTTTCTGCAACGCTTCTCCAAGCAATGGAGCAACAAAATGATGGAGGCTCTTCTAAAAAAAATTATCTGCGCTATGCAAAGCTTGAGCCAGGTTCACCTGCAAATTTTGCACTGTTAGAAGAAGATCCAACGAGCTGGTGGATTGTCTGGGGTGATCCCGTAGAAGGTGGAAATGGTCAACCGTTTCGTTTTCTTACCCAGCCAACCCAGGCTGACATTGATACCGAACTGGGAAGCAATTTTACGCAAGCATTGAACTATGACAAAAATGGCCCTAGTAAGCCAGTTGAATGTTTAACTTGGCCTATTTACAATTGGGATTTAAACTTAGTTCAAGTGCTTGAAGTCACGCATATCACGGTGGCGCGTCAATTTATGAAATATGGACTCAATAAAAAGTATTCTAAAAACTTTTTAATGTGGGATTTTGAGCTGTCCAAGATTAAAAATGAAGGCAAAACTAGGTATGATTTACTTATTGTTCCACGTGACGAAGACGAGCATGATGATGCTGTAATGGATGCTGCGTGGGAAGAGGCGCAAAAGAAAGGATTTGATTTAAACCAAATGCTTGTGGGAGGCGATCCATTTAATCCAAAAGCAGCTTAATCACCTGGAGCGGCAGGGCTAGGCATTGTCATTGATGTCGAAAACCTGCCTGTCCGTAATCGGTTGCGGAGGCTGCTAGGCCAGGCGGTCTCTTCCTAGTACAACCAGATTACAGAAATGGATTCTAGCCTTAGAGCGATGTTGGTACAGGACATGACTCCCATAATGCCATCGTTAAGGCGGGGAAGCCCGTAAGTCCGCTTCAAATACATTTACTTGACAATGACATCACTCTGATGGCATTATGGTGTCAAGAGCGGACCCCACTCCGCCCTTAACTATTCACAGCCCTTCAACCATGAACTCCGCAAGTCTAGCTCAGGATCAGAATCCATATAAAGACGTAACTGCCGAAATCATTTTTATTACGCCAGAAATGGCTGCTGAAATGGTGTCTCATAATTACGACAGTAATCGTCAAATCATTAAATCAAACTTGCTAGACATCAGTAAGATGATGAAAAGTAATCAGTTTGTTCTTAGTCCAGACGCTTTATTGTTTGATACAGAGGGTGTTTTAATTAACGGTCAGCACAGGACTACGGCTGTTGTAGAAACTGGGCTAGGTCAATGGTTTCTTGTTCTTAAAAATGTAAGTCATGACATTGGCAATATTGTTGATACCGGCAGGTCTAGGACTATGTGTGATCGAATTAATTTTAGGGGAGTAGATATGACCAAGAAGGAATGTTCAACTATTCGCCACGCTCTTTGTGACGTTTCTAGTGCGACTGTTGGTACGATGCAATATACAAAAAACTATCAGGATAATTTTGTAGCGAAACAGTTTCTAAAGTTTCGTGATTTCTTTCGGTTAGCAGAAAGCAATAATTTTACTACCCCAGCTTTTAATCCATTTTTTCTTGCTACTGCGTTAAAAATTTATGCAGAAATGCGTTTTAAAGAAGAGAAAGGTGCTTGTTTTTTGCACAACATGAGTGCTTTTGAGAGAGCCAAACATTGGATTGAGATTACAAATTTAGGGGCACCTCAGACAAGCATATATTATCCAAATTATGATGGAGCTGCTAATCGCGCTTATCACGCAAAGAAAGAAAAACGTGAATCAACTCCTGGAGCTGGCTTCTGGAACGATTGTCCAAGTTTGCGTAAAAGTGTAAATGCTGCTTATAAATTTATGCTTGGTGAACCAGTTAATCGAAATCTGATTGCGATAACAAAAGATCCGTTTATTTCTCTTGCTAAATTGCCTCCAACTTGCCCAAAGTATATTACTACAAACGGTGAAGTGAATTGAAAAGAATTACTTTACAGCTTCGCACAGATCAGCACGAACACCTTAAGAAGTTAACGCGACCAGGCATTTCTATTTCATGCTTGGTGCGGCAGGCTTTAGACGAATATTTGTCAAAGTCAAAAAAACATGCAATTCCGCATTTTTACATTGATCCTTTTGATAACAAATGAAATTCATCATTGTCTCTATTGTTTTCCTCTCACTAACCTACTTCACCTGGAACGGTCTTAACAATGACAAGCACTAGAATCAGCGACAAAAAACTTAAAGAGCTGGCTAAAAAAATAGCCAAAGCCATTAAAGCACTGGAGGAGGACTCATGACATTAAAATATTTCGGTTGTCCTTTTTGCGGACACCATAAGACCCGCGTAATTTGTGGATACAGGGGTC
>VMHT01070002.1_pt1 | contig 12157 bp, 12 predicted proteins | sample 4693611 | NCBI WGS metagenome assembly VMHT01 (sample SAMN12280063, study PRJNA550983) | marine metagenome | isolation source: seawater sampled from same location over 5 years 0.02-0.2 micron viral filtrate | place: USA: collected off the coast of southern California halfway between the port... ...
CACTAAATTTTATTTTTTTTATTTTTCTTATGGTCTCATTTGGAAAACTAGTCTAAAATCTTGAGAGCATAACTCGTCACAAACTAAAAAGCCGTTTTATGGTCTTAAAATATTTTACTATATGGAAATTCTAAGAGCATAACTCGTCACAAATTTAAAAAGTGGTTATCGTCACAAATATTTTTTATTACTTTTAATTTATGAGACCATAACACGTCACAAATATTTTTTTATTATTTTATTTTTTATGGTCTTAAACATTTTGTATTACTTTTAATTTATGAGACCATAACACGTCACAAATATTTTTTTATTATTTTATTTTTTATGGTCTTAAACATTTTTATTACTTTTATTTTATGAGACCATAACACGTCACAAATATTTTTTTATTTTATTTTTTTATGGTCTTATATATTTTTTTATATAATTTTATTTATGGTCTTATTATGGTCTTAATATTTTTTTTTAATATTTTTTATTAAGACGGGGGATATACATAAATATAAAATAAATTTTGTGACCAAGTATGGTTTGTATTTTTTTATTTATATAATATAATAACAATTATGTATTATATTATATTTTTTTATCAAAAATAGTGTCTATTTTAATATTATTTACATTTTCATGTTTTTTTTCAAGTTTTTTATTTTTTTTAATGATACTGTGTGTTATTATTTCTTTTTTTTCATTTTTAAGTTTTTCAAGTTTTATTTTCATTTTATGATTATCAGAAAAATATTGTAGCATTATCTCTCCCAATTCAGTTTTGTATTTTAAATAAAATTTTGATTGTTTTACATTTTTAATTTTTTTTATATTATCACAATTTTCTTCCAATTCCTCAAAATTTACTTCCTTTTTCACTTTTTTCTCACTTTTTTCTTCTTTTTTTTGTTTTTTCTCTTTTTTGACCTTTTTTTCATCATTTTTTAAGATTTTTATATCTTCTTTATTTAATTTATAATAAATATCTCTTATTTCCTCTGATTTATCATAAGCTCTCTTAGATCTTGTTTTATGAAAATTTCCTTCATCTACATAAAAGTCAAATTGTTTTATCAATAGCTCATTTCTTTCTTCTTTACTTAATTCATTATTATGTAATTGATTTTCTCCAATGATTGATTCCAAATTACAAAATAATTGACCAATATTATTTAAAGAAAAATAGGAAATAAAAATTAATGTTTTGTTTTGTACCACTTCTCTTTCAAATGACCTCTTTTTTTGTATCTTTGCGGTTGATATTATAATACCTCCTATAGCATTATTTGTAACATCCAATACATCTCTATAAAATTTGTCTACGTCCTTGGTTGGAACAGGATTTTTCTCCAAATTATTTTTTGATTCTACCAAAATAATCTGTCCTGTGTCTTTATGTTGAAAAATAATATCACACATTCCACCATACTTACTACCAACATGGCTAATCTTCCATTTATTACCTTCCTCCTTATCATTATATTCTTCTACCATTCTATAAAATTCTTCTTCAAATATCTTTCCTTTATTTTTATTTTCATATTTATCATAATATTCCTTTAATTGTTTTTTTAATTCTTCCAATTCTTCCTTATAACCCTGTGTTTGATTGCTAACTTCCTTTTCCAAGTCATCTTCAAACCTTTTTTTTAAATATTCATTGTTGTTTTTTTCCGTATTTAACCAATCTTGCATTCTATTTACTTCACTTTTTCTATTTTCACGCTCTATTTCTAATTCTTTTTTCAAATATTCATACTTCGCTTCCTCTTTTTTTATAATGTTATCACGTATATTTACAATTTGCTCATCTTTCTCTTTTATTTTTTTTTCAAACTCAGCATATAAATTCGTTTTTATATCTATTTCTTTGTTTAAAAATATTTCTCTTGTTTCAGCATTTTTTTTCTCCATTTTCATTATTTTTTCCTTATAATCATCTTTTTCTCTCTCCATTTGCGTTATTTTCTCTCCCAATTTAACACTTTTCTCCCTTTCCATCATTAATTCTTTACTGTCTTCCATTTTTTTATTTAATTCATTTAAAGAACTTATAGATGTTCCTACCTTTTTGTTATAATCATATATTAATATCCCTCCATTGATGATATAATCATGATGTTCCTTGGGATATTTTACAAGATTTTCCATAATTATAATTTATACTTGTATTCTTTTAAGTATTTTTAATAATTAAATTGAATTAATATTAGGGTTATTGTTATTATTTATAACATAAATTATGAATAATACTACAAAAAAAACTATTGTTGGAACTATACTTATTGATCGTTCAGGTTCTATGAGTTCAATATTATCTACACTTATTACATCACTTCATTCTTTTATTGATGAAACAAAGCAAACTGCCGAAGATGCTGAGCAATGTTATTTTAGAATAGCCACATTCTCCACTACTAGAAATGTTGTATACCCTCCAACACCTATGAATAATCCTTATTTTGGTGAATTAAAAGAAGTTGATAACGACACTATTCGATTTAATACATATGGATGCACCAGATTAATTGATAGTGCTATAGAAGAGATTGATATTTTGTCTAATAAATTAGATGAATTAGAAAATAAAAATATATTATCTTGGTTTGTCCTTCTTACTGATGGTGAAGATAACATGTCTGTATCTAATAATGATTTATTGAAGACTAAAGTTAATGAAATAAAGGAAAAAGGTGTTCATTGTATATTTATGGGTGCTAATATTGATGCTATTAAAACTGGTGAACAATATGGATTTAGTTCAGAACAAACATTACAAGTTGACATGGATGTTCATGAAGATCAAACGAACGCTCCACTATATACTAGTTTTCGCGCAATTAGTCAAAATATGACACAAACATTAAATAATGATGACCTAGATATGTCATTCTCTACTATTCAACGCACTTCATCAGCCCCTTCTCATTTTACTAATAGAACACTAACTATTCGACAATCTCCAATAGAAAATAACACTATTATACAACCACCACAAATTACTAGACAACATGCTGTTGCATTAGACGAAGACGATTTTAGTTTATATAGACAACCATACTAGATAAACTACTTTTATTCAAATTGCTTAAAAAATTGTACTATAATATAATTTTTATTACTAACTATAACATACCATTATACACACATTACTTACTATGGAATATTCAAGAGAAAAATTTATCATATATGTTAAAAAAATGTTAAAATCAGCAGATAAGCATAAACATTCTATATATGCTATTCGCCCTTTGTATTTGTATTTAATTAGACGACAAAGATACATGTTAAAAAATCCTAATATCTATAAATATGATAGATTTGAAAAAATATCTTATGAAAAAAGTATTGAACATATCACTGATATCAAAAAAAGAATAAAAAAATATAAAAATGTAGATGAGAAACTATGTAAATACTATAAATTAGCATTAAATAATATGAAAACATTTGTTTACTTATTTACTTACAAAGATACGATTACTACCCTATGTATACAAAAAAAATTAAATGGTAATAATGATGTATGTCGTCATATATTATCTTATATTTGAGTTATTCTACTACTTCTTATAATTGGTGGTGGTGATTGCATTTCACTTCGAGGACTTGGAGTTCTTAGTATTTCACTTATTTCATTTATTTCACCTAGTCCTAATAAAGGCCTGTCTAATATTGTATCCAACTCAAAATCATAATAATTATTTTCTTCAAATTTTATCTGACTTAATACCTCTTTACTATTAGTATATAACGCATTATAAACATCTAACTGAGATATAACCATATCTTTTTTTTTTCGTGTTTCTTCTTTTTGTTCATCTATCCATGTTTCTCTTTTTTTCATAAATTCCTTCATGTATTTATCTGGATTTTTTTTAAATTTTGTTAATTCAAATATTTTATCTTCCAATTTATACAAATCATTTTGTAAACAACTTATTGTATCATAATACTTTGTTTCTTGCTCCATTAAACTATAAATATTATTTCTTATATTTTCTTCTTCTATCATCATTTTTGTTTGTGATATAATATTTTTCCTACACATAGGACAACTATTATTTTGATCTGCCCATTTCCAAAAACATTTCTTACAAAATAAATGGTCACATTTAGTATTTACTATATTTTTAACAGTTAAATCAGTATAACACACCGAACATTCCATTTGTTTATATTTAATTACTTAATAAAAATTATATTTAATACTTAATCAATTTAATGAAATAAATTTTTATATTTTTCTTTTAATTCTATCACCAATTCTTCAGGAATTTCATCAAAATCAATAATTTTTTTATTATTTTTATATTTTTTAACATATTCTTCATTACTATTTAGTTTTTTTTCAAATAATTCCTTATCATTCCAATACTTTATAGCTGTTTTTTTTCCACATCGAGGAAATACACCACTTATATTATCTGATTTATCACCAGTAACTATTTTTATAAATAAATCTTGTTTTGGATCACCAGTAGAGTTCTTACTTGTAGCCAATGGCTTCATTTTTAAACTAATTAAATTAATTTGTGGATGAGCCAATTGCAAATAGTCCATGTCCCCTGTTATAATAGTAATTTTGTTATTTTCATTTTCTTTTATCAAATGCCTTGCTAATATAGCCAAACAATCATCTGCTTCCAATTTATTTAAATACACTATATCTTCTTTTTCTATTCCTGCTTCATAAAATAATGTATCATATGCCATCTTAAAGAATGGACCTCCCATAAAACTATCATCATATACTCTTGTTTCCTTATATGATCCATTAAAACTATTTCTCCATATTTCTTTTCTAGAACAATCTTTTCCTATTATTATTTTACAATCATCAAGTTTCAACTTTTTGGGCAATTCTTTAATTTTATTAATAAACATTTTTTTAAACTTTTCTACAAATAATTTATTATCCAAAGGATTTTCCAAGGTTACTTCTTTATGAGCATTTTTAAACCAAGCATGTATAGAATAATATCTATAAAAGCAATAATAACTACCGTCAATTAATATGTAATTCATTGTTATATTAATATAATTAATAGTTGAATAAAAAATTTTCAATTTATATGGGAGAGATGCTTAATTATTTACTTAATTTATTTAAAGATTAAACTAAAGTAGTATTAATGAATCCATTATGGTATATAATTTGCTGCTGTAGTTTTAATTATATATTGTATCCTATTACAAATCTTTTTTTTCAATGGAAATACAAAAAATTCAAAGATTATACTATTCAAAGGCAAAATTATATAATTAAAAACTACATTAAATACAATATTTTAAGATATATTACCGTTTCTACTATACCATTTACTATTCTTGTTTTGTTTAATATAGGAGACCATAGCAATTATATACATTTTATAGGTGCTTTATATGGTAGTTGTGATACAGTTGCTTTAATAAAAGATATGCCTTTATCTATTTCCACAAAAACACATCATACTATCACCACTTTTTTGTCTATTATTAATACAACTATTAACTGGGAACAAGCAAATCCTATACTGAAATTAATGGCATTATACACTACCTTATCTTGTTATTCTTTTGATGTTAATTATTGCTTGGGAATGCGATTTTTGTTGTCTGAAGAACAACAAAAAGCTATGAAAGAAAAAGCAAAACAAACTTATATTTTAACTTGTTTTATAAATTGGTCTATTCATATCATTTATTTTTATAATTATGTATATGAAATTAAATTACAAGGCATTTTATACTATTGTTTAATTGCATTTGTTGCTTATGATGATATACTTTTATTAAAATGGTTAAATCATTAAGTAAATAGTTGACTTCTTCTCATGTCTATACTAGGATCTTCTTGATGTATTTCTTCATAAATTTGCTCTACTCTACTATCTCTTTTCCACTTTTTCTTAATTTTTATCAATGATTGAGCCATTGTTTCCCTCATTTTACTTAAAACATTACCCATATATATATTATCATAACTATTATTATTATATATATTTTCCTCACATCTATTTTCACTATATACTGTTATAATACTCATTACAGTACCCATTACATTAATCGTTTATTTTATTATTCAATAATGAACACTCTATCGCATCTGTTATAGACATTGTATTTGCTATATTTACAATAGCATTTTTATTGTTTTTATCTTTACTTGTTATCATGTCACTTGATATTTGACATTTTATACTTTCTTTTTCTGTATCATGAGGTAAGGGATTTGCTTTATCATACTCATTAAAAAATTCTATATATGCCTTATCTTGTAAACTATTCATTTTATTATATAATGAACCACTTGAATCCATACCATTATCTTTTACCCATCCAACCGCTTCGTCTTTTACCATAAAATTCTTTCTTTTATTATCCGTACAATGAATAGGACGTTCTGTAAATGGAAGATCTTCTAAATTTTTTATTAATTTTTTTGATAAATAATCTTCTATCAATGAATTATTACTTATAATATCATTTAATTCAAAAGAAACATTCTTTAAAAACTCCTGAACGCTCTTAGCATTATGACAATAATCTTCCAAAAATACCGTTATTGATATATTATTATAATTATTTATAGTAGTTCCACTAGATTTCACTTCTTCTTTTATTTCATTTTGACTTTCTATTATTTTATTTATCTGACTTTTCAACATTTCCATATCAAAATTTTCTTTTTTTTCTTGTTTTTTTGTCTTTTTTTCCATTTTCAACGTCTCAATCTCGTCTAACAATTCATTATATTTTTCTAAAGATGGTAAGGCATCGTCTTGAACAGACTGTTTTGCTCGTTTTTTGCTCGTTTTCTTAAGGTGTTTTATGCTCTTAATATGTCTTGACCAGTTAGACTTACGTGATGTGGAATAGTCACAATATACGCAAAAAAAATTGTTTTTTGATGAGACGAGAGATTTGCTCGTTTTTGAAAAATTAGAGTAGTTTTCTAAATGTTTCTTGGTGCGAAGGTGCTTCTTATAATTAGAATTATTAGATGATAAATAGTCACAACAATTACAATAAAAGCTATTATCAGAAAACCCCATTTTTTGAGTAGTTTTAGAGTAGTTTTTGTGTTTTTTTCTTGTCATTTATATAAAAATAGAAAAAATCTCTAAGTTTTTTTCAAAAAAATTGTTCTAATAGTGCCTTTTTTACAGATTTTCAGGTATTTTCAGCAAAAATCCTGTAAAAAAGGCACTATTAGAAAATAAAACCATATATCCTCTTAAAATACAATAGTATAAAAACATTTGTTACCATAGTTGTAAAAAAGTCTCCAAAAAAAGGCACCCTTAGAACGATTTTTCGTCGAAACTTTTTTTCAATATCACGTTTTGGACATTTTTAAATTGTCCATTTTCAAATCTCAAAAAACTTTTAGTAAAAAAACTGTTCTAAGGGTGCCTTTTTTTGGAGACTTTTTTTGGAGACTTTTTTACAAGAGACCATACTTTTTAATACATCAAACATTTCATTATGATTATTGGTCTTAAAATAGTAAATAAATGAAATTGTGAAAAAATAGAAAATCTTGTAAAAAAGGCACTATTTTGTAAAAAAGTCTCCAAAAAAAGGTTCCCTTAGGAATTTTCGACCTTTTCTAATGGTGCCTTTTTTTGGAGACTTTTTTACAAGAAATAAATATAGTATTTTTTATATTATATTTATCGACGTTTTTTTCTAGCTTTTTTTGTTTTTTTACTTTTTTTATTCTTTTTCTTTTTGGATTTTTTTGCTTTTTTGGTTTTCTTTTTGTTTTTTTTCTTTCTATTTCTTTTTGTTTTTCTTTTTTTACCACCTTTTTTATCATCACTATCATTTATATCCTCTAATAAATTTAAACCTTCATATGTAATACCTGAAGCTAATGTTTGTGTTATTCCTGATACTGTAAACTCTCCAATATGAACTCCAGGAGCAAGATAATTAACACCAGCTAAAGATATAGCACTTGTAAATGTTTTTGCAACATTTAAATTTCTTATATTTAATGCTCGATTTTGAAGAATATTATTTATATTTCCAACTAATATTTGAAATCTATTATTCAAAATATCAAATTGTTTTTGTTGAATCGCCAAGCGCCTTTGTCCTTGTTCCAATGTAAATCCAACATTGCCTATCATTGTTGTTGCTGTATCAGTTGGATTTGCAAATAAACCAAATCCACTTAATATTTTTTCCTTTAAACTAGTTTCTTTTATATCTTGCGTTACATCTTCTATCATCTTTATAGCAAATAATTCAGCGTCTTTCTTAATTGCTCTAGCAATATTATTAGATTGACATTCAAATACATTAGCAAAATCAGTCAAATCTGTTCCTTTATAATCACTTAGGCTTTTAGGTTGGTATTTTTGTATAGCATTTTCTACCGTAATTATATGGTCTGTAGCTTTTTTTCCATCATCTATCAATTTGACTTCTAAATTTCCTGGTTTATTTTCAATAAATTCTGCTGTATTTGTATCATAATAATTGCATCCTCCAGACATAACATTTTCTGGTAATTTTTTTAAAACTAAAGAAGTATGAACTGCTTTAAATTCACTTACAGCTTTACTACTTTTTATTATTTCTCTTTCTATATCCGTTAATCCTAATTTAATCTGATTTGTTACTTCATAATTTAAAAATCCATAAAAGATACCAAATATTATAGATATTATTATAACTTTAATTGGAAATCCTCCTCCTGTTTGAACCGTTTTTACACTAGTTGTTTTCTTTAGAGTTTCCAATGTTAAATCAAATACCTTACTTAAATGTCTTTCATATTTACTAATATCCAAATTTTTTATTCCAGATGCTATTTCTCCAATAGCCCAATTATCAAATATTATTTCATTTTGCGACAAAGCATTAATTACTACTTTTCTAAGTTCTTCTATATCATAAGAAATTTTGTTTTCATTTGCTAAGGAAGTCATTATATATTAAATTAAGATTTTAATATATAATTATACTATTAAGTTTTCCTGGATCCAAATTCTTATTTTTTGATTGATTGGCACCATAAAATATTGCAACGCAATCAAATAAGAATCCAATGTTTGCTGAGACCCCTTATTTTCTTCCATCAACAACAACGTATTGTATACCACCCTTATCATTTTATCATCATAAATATCTATTATGTTTTTAAATACCTTGTCCATGTTAATGGCTTCTTCCGATTTATCCTTAAATAAATCGGAATTATTTAAATCCAACACATTTTTATACAATGATAAGGTTTGTAATATAGAACGCTCGTCACATTTTTTATACGTTTCAATTAACTTATTTAAACCTATAATTGCTTTTTCTAAAATAAAATTAAATATTTTATGGTCTTGTGTTTTATACCATATATAATATCTTCTTATTGCGTGAAATAAATAATGAATATCTTGCTTTTTATCATTTTTCCACCACCGTATGATTCCTTGAACATAAGAAGGCTGATGTAACCTTAATAAATTACCATCTACACTCAACTTTGTACCTATTTCACAATAAGCCAACATGCTTAATTCAATCATTACCTGTAAAGGCTCAAGTATCATATCCGCCTTTTCCTTTATATTTGAAGTTAACATTTCCATTGATATATAAAATACATCATAAATATTTAAACTATTTATATTTTACTTTAAGAAATATAAAAGTTTTATATCATACTAATTTATATGACTGATAACAAAACAAACAAACATTTTGATTATATTTATAAGTATGTTGTAATTGGAGAAGCTGGTGTTGGAAAAACATCCTTAGCAAGGCAATATGTTTATAATGATTATAATGACCATTATAATACTACTATTGGTGTTGACTTTTCTTGCAAAACCGTTTTTGTAGAAGATACATCGGTGAAAATACAAATTTGGGATACTGCTGGCCAAGAAGCATTTCGCTCTATTATTAATACTTATTTTAAAGATACAATAGGAGTTATAATTGTTATCGATGATTATACAAATGAACAATTGGAAAATATAAAGTATTGGCAAAATGAATATTATAAAAAACAAATAAGGGAACCTAAAAATATATATTTTATGGTGGTTCTTAATAAGTTAGATTCTTTTCATGAGAAAGCCAGATTTGATTTAATTCAGGATTATTGCGATGATAATAATATCATTTTTTACGGTGTAAGTGCTAAAACAGGATGTAATGTAAATGAATGTTTCCGAAAATTTACACAATATATTTATCAACAAACAAAAGATTCCACTGTTAAAATTAATGGAATTAAAAAGTGCACTGTTGAATTGGATAAACCCAAACAATTAAGATATACTTGTTGTAAAATTGTTTAGTAATTCTCAGTTGTTTGTATGGTAAATGTCCAATTTCTTTCATTTAAATTAATCACATGACCAAACTTAGATAAAAGTCTAACTTTAAATTTTCTAAATGTTACAGGTCCAAAATATGCCCTTTCTCCTATAATATTTAAATCACCGTCTCTCAAGATTACATTTTCATTAAAATTAAAATCAACAACTATTTTTGCTAATAAATCAGAAGCACTAGGAGCACCATATCGATCTACATCTATACCATCCATAGCAGATTTTATTTGGTCTACTGTATATAATTGGTTTTGTGTTAAATTACTTCTATCATCATAATTATCATCACCACCACCACCACCACATCCTGATTTTTCTGGTAAACAGTTTTCAGGAAAAGTAGCTACACTACAATCTTTATCCATCGTATGTTTATTATAATAGGATGGTAATTTGTAAATATTTTTTTGCTTTACATTAGTAACTAAATCTTGATTTGGTTTATTATTAGCAAAATCATCTAGCGAAATAAACAAATAATCAAATCCTTTTACATTCAATATACTGGGAGCTGTTAATGTAATACCATCAGATATTAAATTACTTCTTTCTCTAAACCCTAATAACCATCCCAAATTATAATCCATTTTTTGACCTTGTGCATAACCACATGAACCAGTATTTCTTGGATAATACCAATTAATTTGTATTGTATTTCCAGTATTATTTGTTACTGATATTTTTCCATTAATAGAATTATATGAAAAAACAACAGATAAACTAGCAGCAGTAGCAGCATTATTTAAATCGGATATGATATTAGAACTATTATAATTTCCTTCAGCGATAGTTAATGTAGTATTTATACCGTTACTAGAAATATCAACGTAATTTGTTCCATAATCACCACTAAATACATACCAACTCATAGGTATAGAAACATCTACCAATTTAATTTTTGTTACATTGGTTATAGGTTGTGATAAATTTAATACATAATCACTAGGGTTATGGGTCAATCTATTGAAATTTTCCTGTGTTATACTTGGACATCCAGCTACAGATATAGGGTCTAACATAGGTCTAAATTGACTATCAAAACTTATAATTCTATTTGTTTCTGATAAATTATTATTATTAATACCATTTAATAAAGATGGTTTTTGTATAATAGCGTCTGGTGCTACCTTTTTAACTAACTCATGCATTTCCGTTATATTTTCAACATCCTTTTCTGCTTGTGAAACTGCTTGAGCTTCTGTATATAAATCCTTATCTTTTAATAACTTACTTTGAACATTTAAAAAAAATTTTATATACTTATCTTGTCCCTCAAATTCTTCTACCATATGTTCAATTGCCTCTATAATATCTGCCTTTGTTAATGGAGCTTTTTGTTGTAACTTTAATATATGGATTAAATCACTCATACTGTAATTATCAACATCAAAATCAGTATTATCACTCATTATTATTATATAAATATGTTATATTTATTTCATAATTTATTATAATTATTTCATATCAAAATTATTCAATAGTTTTAATACCTTTTTTAGAAATTCTGTATTTTTCTTTCTACCCAAACAAATATGAGCCAATCCTCCATTTTGCTTTAATGGTTCTTGGCATATTTTACATCGTTTTCTCTTAATAAATTTAACTTTGGAATCTTTTTTTTTACAATTAGTATGACCTTTTTTTAAAGCTCCACATTTAGAACATCGTTGCGGTATTGGTTTAGTATTAGGGTTATAACTCATAATTCGTTCATATGTTAATTTAGTTAATCCATCACCTCGTTTTAAATGTCTAGCACCAGTACATAACATTTTTTCCAACAATTCTATCGTTTCTTTGTTTTCCATATCCATTATTAATTCTTC
>VMHT01188721.1_pt1 | contig 12157 bp, 10 predicted proteins | sample 4693611 | NCBI WGS metagenome assembly VMHT01 (sample SAMN12280063, study PRJNA550983) | marine metagenome | isolation source: seawater sampled from same location over 5 years 0.02-0.2 micron viral filtrate | place: USA: collected off the coast of southern California halfway between the port... ...
TACAGGAGGCCATACCCCACCAATGTTAAAAGCTGGTGACAAACTTGAATGAAAAAAGGCCCAGAAAAACGCAAAAAAAAACATAACTTCTGAAACAATAAATAAAATCATACCTAATCGAAGACCTCGCTGAACAGCAAACGTATGTTGATCTTCAAAAGTAGCTTCTCTTATAATATCCCGCCACCATGTATACATAACGTATAAAATAGTTAAAAACCCTGTAAAACATAACTGACCACCTCCACTATAATTATGCATATAAAGCACGCCCCCTGAAGTCATAAAGAAGGCACCTAACGCGGCAACTAACGGCCACGGACTAGGGTCTACCAAATGCCATGAATGCTTAGTTTTTAAATAGTCAAATAATTCCTTATCAATAGCACTAGTGCCATTAGCTTTTAGTTCTCTCGATTTTACGTCAGCCCAATTTTTTTTGTTTAAAATTTTTTTTATATATGTCATTTACTTATACTATATCATTTTTCGATTTATTAACATGTTTTTTCTTGTATTTAAGTATAACAACTCCGATTTATTACTACTCATCTTTTTATCAATAAAATTCGTTTTTATATCAATTTTTAAAGGAAGCATGTTATAATAAACATTTTTATTAAAATTGTTTAGATTACATAGTGAATAACTTCCGTCAGAAAACAATACTGGCGTTTTGTTAACAGTAAAATTTAAGATTCTCATAAATTTTCTACCTATCAACTTCTCCAAATACAATATCTTGCGTACCAATAATTGTAACAACATCAGCGATTAAGTGATCTTTTGACATGTAATCCAACGCTTGTAAATGTGCAAATCCTGGTGCTTTTATTTTGCATCGATAAGGTCTATTAGTACCGTCTGAAATTAAATAAACGCCAAACTCTCCTTTAGGAGCTTCATTTGCAGTGTAACTTTCACCTCTAAACACGTTAAATCCTTGAGTATATATTTTAAAATGATGAATTAAAGACTCCATAGAATCTTTAAGGTCAGACCTTGAAGGTGGTGTAAATTTATTATCAGTGCTTTTAATTACACCATCAGGTAATTTGTTTAAACATTGTTCAATAATTTTTAAAGATTCTTTCATTTCAAAAATCCTTATCAAGTACCTATCGTAACAATCTCCATTAGTACCAACAGGTATTTCAAACTCAACATCACCGTAAACTTCATAAGGTTGACTCTTTCTTAAATCCCATTTTATGCCAGAACCTCTAAGCATAACACCGCTAAAACCCCACTGCATTGCATCCTTGTATGAAACTACCCCTATATCAACGAGCCTTTGTTTCCATATACGATTATCTGTTAACATTTCCTCAACCTCAGTTAATCTAATAGTAAATTGTTCAACAAACATATAAATGTCATTCAACAATCCTAATGGAATGTCAGCAGAAACACCACCGGGTCTAAAATAAGCAGCATGCATACGGGCACCTGAAACTCTTTCATAAAACTCCATTAACTTTTCACGCTCTTCGAATGACCATAAAAATGGAGTCATAGCCCCTACATCCATTGCGTGACAACCTACTGCAAGAAGATGATTTAAAATTCTAGTAATTTCTGCAAACAAAACTCTTATATACTGAGCACGCAAAGGTATTTTACTATTCATAAGTTTTTCTATAGCTAAACAAAATGTATGTTCTTGAGACATCATAGAAACGTAGTCTAACCTATCAAAATAAGGCAATGCCTGTAAATAGTTTTTATATTCAATTAATTTTTCTGTCCCACGATGTAACAATCCTATATGGGGGTCTGCTCGTTCAACAACTTCACCTTTTAATTCTAAAACTAGCCGAAGCACACCGTGTGCAGCTGGATGTTGTGGTCCAAAATTTATAGTAAAATTTTTTATTTTTTTTTTAAGAAATTTTTTTTTTACAATCATGTATTTATTTTATTAACTTTAAAGATTTAGGATTTTAATAGGGTTTTTGTCCAAAAATTTAAAAACTTTAAGGTTTCCCCCCCTTTCTTCATAAAGGTTAAAAATTTTGGTAAAAATAAAATTTAATGTATAATTTATTAAATACATAATTTGTTAAAAAATTTTGTACAAAAGTACATAGGAATATTATCAATTTACAAATGTTTTAGTCACTATTTAATAAAATTGTTTAAAACTTTCATAGTAACTTTTATTTACTGTGAATAATTTCTCTTCAAATAAACCTAATATACTATAATTTAGTTTCATATTTGTACATCACTCTATAGAGGTATAATGAGATTTTATATAGTATTTCTTCATGAAAATTAAGAAAACTTGCCGTTTTAATTGATTATTGTTACTTGGTGCCTTCATATCTGTAACATTTTTTAGGATCGAAAGACTTGTCAGTTAAAAAGAAGTCTTCCATAATTATTATAAAACCGATTTTTTATTTTATATTTTTACAATGTATTATTAAATATATTCAAGTATTCGCTATTTATTTTCTTAATTTAAAAAACCAGATTTATAAAAAAATCGCTTAAAAATGTTAAAAATTCATTTTTACCAAAATTTTTAACCTTTATGAAGAAAGGGGGGGAAATCTTAAAATATAAGTAAAAATTGTCTAAATTTACAATATAATTTATTTTTACCAAAATTTTTAACCTTTATGAAGTAAACAAAATTATAAAAATGATAAACTCAAAAGTAATGTATAGTAATTATAGTGGTGATGTTAGTAGCACTACAAAGTTTTTCGATTCTTATGTTCATGAGCCTTATTTTATGGCAGTAAATTCAAAAAGTCCTAATATGTATAAGCCAAATTTAGAGTTATATAATTTTGCTAAACAAGGTATAGGAGCACCTGCACGATTCAGAACAAATGCAGAACAAATTGATGTTGTTTTTAATACAAAATATTTAGAGACTAGTTTTGGCGAGGCCCAGGCTCGCACTTTAGGTGAAATTTATTATAGTGTTGGGTGTGTAATGGATATGCGAGATCCTGTTTTAAAAAAAATTAGAATGTATAACATGTCTATTAAAGATGATAATGCTATAGAAATTGCTTTAAAACAATTTAGTAATTTTATATATAGGCCAACAGATGTATACAAACCGACAGAAGGAGAAGGTTTTATAAATGCGGTTTGTTGTAATAATCCTAAATCATATAATAACTTGTATAACTGTTTAGAAAATATAGGATTAAATGAGTATATGGGCAATTATCATTGGAAATTTATTCAAAAAAACGTAGTTAATATAGCTAGTTGTAACGATCCGGCAGCTGTGGCAGCAAATCTTTGTTTTCAAAGACAAAAAGCTATAATTGAAGGCCATGCAAATATTACAAAAATTGAAGGCTATGATACTATTATTGCAGGGATAGCTGAACTCTACACTAATCCTTATGAGGTTCAAAACAAATTACAATTTCTTAAAATGATAGTACAAACGTATGAAGCAAGTGATTTTCATTTATTTCCTGCATTGTTGTTTCCTATGTTTTTTTTTTCAATGAGCTTTGTAGATTGGACAAGGCTTCAGGTGGTAATATTTATAAAAGACCATTTTTTGGTTTTTATTAAATCAATTATGTTTAAAATAGAAACGTTTTATCTTATTATACCCGATACTATAAAAATGGGAATATCTCGTTATTATGGATGGTTGTTACGTTTAAATGATTATAAGTTGTTTTCTGTTTTTACTCTAAAAACAACACTTATGTCAGATTTTGTGTCTGAAGTTAAATCAATGCTTTTCTCAGAGCTTCCAGACGATGATGATGAAGACGCTGTTGATATGGGAGAACAATTAAATGAAGAGCTTAAAGCAATAACAGATGAATCAAGAAAAAAGGCCAAGGCTAAGGCTCGTTTAAAAAGAGACATTCGTAAGATCGTTTAAAAAAATTATTAATTATAAAAATTACACGTAAAAATTGTTAAAATATTTTAAGTCTCTATCGTCTAGTGGTCAGGACTTTGCCCTTTCACGGCAAAAACACGGGTTCAAATCCCGTTAGAGATATATACATTATTTAACTTTTATTATAAAATTTTCTCAAAAGATTTCTTGGCTTATAAGACTACTTTTAAAGAAAAATTTAATAAAAGAAATATTAAGTTTGGTTAAAAAGTCATTTAGCAAAATTTATAAAAAAGTTCTAGTTTATATTGAAGTAAAGGTGGTTAGCTCAATTGGTAGAGCATTTCGCTTACAACGAAAAAGTTAATGGTTCGAGTCCGTTACCGCTTAAAACTAATATTTTACGGTATAAAAAATAAATTGCCTGAAATCTTACGTAGAACTCAAGAGCATTTTTGATAAATTATTTAAATACTATTATTATATATTGTATATATAAAAGGGAATTATTAATAATTTTAATCAAATATTTTAAAAAATGACATTTTTAATTAATTGTGATAGTCCAGCTTTTTGGCAAACTTATTTACAAGAACCTGCAAGTGTTAGCATGGAAGGTATTCTTATCTTTAATAAACATTTATTATTTTTGTTAACTGTTGTTGTTATTTTTACAGCATGGTTAATGTTCTATGCCGTTTCAAATTTTGTAGAATTTAATAATAAATATAATTCAATGTTCGTTCATTCTAAAGAATTAGAAATTGTATGGACAATTATTCCCGCACTGATCTTACTTATTTTATCAACCCCATCATTTACTTTATTATATTCAATGGATGAAATTTCAGAACCTGAATTATCTTTGAAAATATTAGGCCATCAATGGTTTTGGAGTTACGAAATTTCAGATTTTAACTCTTGTCAAAAACAAGATCAGGGTTTAAAATATGTTTGTTATATGATGGTGCTTGATGGTTTACCTAAAACTAAACAAGGGTATTTTAGACTATTAGAAACAAACAAACGTGTTATTTTACCGACTAATACTCATTTACGTTTATTAGTTAGTGCAGCTGATGTGCTACACAGTTGGACTATACCTTCATTCGGATTAAAAGTAGATGCATGTCCTGGCCGATTAAACCAATTGAATTTATTTATTAAAAGAGTTGGTGTGTTTTTCGGTCAATGTAGTGAAATATGTGGGGTTAATCACGGGTTTATGCCTATAGTGGTTGTGTCATTACCTACTTTACAATTTCATCATTATATAATGACAAAATTAGAAATTCAATAATATTTTTTATATTAATTAAATAAATGGCTAGTGTTTCTATTAATCCAATTTATAAATTTGTAACTCGATGGTTTTTTTCTACAAACCACAAAGATATTGGAACATTATATCTAATTTTTGGCGCTATTTCTGGTGTAGCTGGTACTGCATTATCTTTATATATAAGGTTAACTTTAGCGCAACCTAATAGTAATTTTTTAGAAAATAACCATCATCTTTATAATGTTATTGTAACAGGTCACGCATTTGTTATGATTTTTTTTATGGTGATGCCTACTTTAATTGGTGGATTTGGTAATTGGTTCGTTCCTTTAATGATAGGTGCGCCTGATATGGCATTTCCTAGGATGAATAATATTAGCTTTTGGTTATTACCTCCGTCACTTTTGTTATTAATAGCTTCGATTTTATCAGAGTCTGGTGTAGGAACAGGATGGACTGTGTATCCTCCTTTATCTAGCGGTAGTTCTCATTCAGGTGGTGCTGTAGATCTTGCTATATTTAGTTTACATTTATCAGGAGCTTCATCTATTTTAGGTGCTATTAATTTTATTTGTACTATATTTAATATGAGAGTCAAAAGTCTGTCTTTCCACAAAATGCCATTGTTTGTATGGTCTGTTTTAATTACAGCTTTCTTGTTGTTATTATCATTGCCAGTTCTTGCAGGGGCTATTACTATGCTGTTAACTGATAGAAACTTCAACACTACATTTTTTGATCCTGCTGGAGGTGGAGATCCGGTTCTTTACCAACACTTATTTTGGTTTTTTGGTCATCCTGAGGTGTATATTTTAATATTGCCTGGTTTTGGTATTATTAGTCATATTATAGTCACTACAGCGAGAAAGCCTATTTTTGGTTATCTAGGTATGGTTTATGCTATGTTTTCTATCGGTGTATTAGGATTCATTGTATGGGCACACCACATGTTTACCGTAGGTTTAGACGTGGATACTAGGGCGTACTTCACAGCGGCTACTATGATAATAGCAGTTCCTACAGGTATTAAAATTTTTAGTTGGCTTGCTACTTTATGGGGTGGTTCTATTGACTTGAGAACCCCTGGCTTATTTGCTTTAGGATTCATTTTTTTATTCACTGTTGGTGGTGTTACAGGAGTAGTCTTAGCAAATTCAGGTATTGATATAGCATTGCACGATACTTATTACGTGGTTGCACATTTTCATTACGTACTTTCTATGGGTGCAGTTTTTTCTATGTTGGGAGGTGTTTATTTTTGGTTTGAAAAAATCACAGGAGTTTCATATTCGGAAATACTAGGAAAAATTCATTTTTGGGGTTTCTTCGTTGGTGTTAATTTAACTTTTTTTCCTATGCATTTTTTAGGCGTAGCAGGTATGCCTAGACGAATTCCTGATTATCCAGATGCTTTCGCTACTTTTAATAAAATTGCGTCATGGGGATCTTATGTATCTGCAATTTCTTCTTTATTTTTCTTTTATGTAGTTTTCGAGGCTTTTTCTTCAAGTAGAAAAGTCAACGTTAAAATTAAAAATACATAAAATTAATTTGGTGCTAAAACGTACCTTTAACAAGAGTACTGTTTATATATATACATATGTATTTGACGTTAGTTTTTTTGCCTTTAATTGGATCAATTTGTGCTGGTTTATTCGGTAGATATTTAGGCCCTAAAGGTTCTTCTTGTTTGACTGTTATTTGCTTATTTATAACTTTTCTCTTGTCGATATTTTCGTTTTATGAAGTTGCTATTTTAGGGTATCCTGTTTATGTAAAATTTATACCTTGGATAAATTCTGAGGTGTTTAATGTAGATTGGGGTTTTATGTTTGATAGTTTGACAGTAACTATGTGTTGTGTTGTCACGTTTGTTTCTACGTTAGTGCATTTATATTCGACTGAATATATGGTAAATGACCCTCATTTGCCTAGATTCATGTCTTATTTATCTCTGTTCACTTTTTTTATGTTAATTCTAGTTACCGCAGACAATTTTATTCAAATGTTTGTAGGTTGGGAAGGTGTAGGTTTATGTTCCTACTTACTTATTAATTTTTGGTTTACTAGAATTCAAGCTAACAAGGCAGCTATAAAAGCTATGTTGTTAAATAGAATAGGAGATTTCGGATTAATTTTAGGTATCATGGTTATTTTTGTTAATTTTAAGTCTGTAGATTATGCTACTGTGTTCTCTTTAGTACCAATGTTTATAGAACATAATTTTATTTTTTTAAATTTCAATTTCAATTTAATTGATTTGACAGCAGCTTTATTATTTGTAGGGGCTATTGGTAAATCCGCGCAGTTAGGATTGCATACGTGGTTACCTGATGCTATGGAAGGCCCTACACCCGTTTCTGCATTAATCCACGCTGCTACAATGGTTACAGCCGGAGTGTTTTTGATTGTGAGATGTTCGATTATTTATGAATATTCTCCTAAAATGTTGACTTGCGTAACTATTTTAGGAGCTTCAACCGCATTTTTTGCTGCAACAGTGGGCCTTTTACAAAATGATTTAAAGAAAGTCATTGCTTATTCAACTTGTAGTCAGTTAGGTTATATGGTATTTGCTTGCGGATTATCTAATTATGCTGTAGGTGCCTTTCATTTGGTAAACCATGCTTTTTTTAAAGCTTTATTGTTTTTAGGTGCAGGGTCAGTTATTCATGCAGTCGCTGATGAGCAGGATATGCGAAAGATGGGTGGTTTAAAAAATTTAGTACCTTTCACATACTCTATGATGACTATAGGTTCTTTAGCATTAATAGGATTCCCTTTTTTAACAGGGTTCTACTCGAAAGATGTTATTTTAGAAGTTGCTTACGGTAAATTTTCAAATCCAGGACATTTTAGTTATACATTAGGTTCTATTGGTGCATTTTTGACAGCATTTTATTCTACTAGATTGGTTTTCTTAACTTTTTTAACATCGCCTAATGGCTACAAATCTATCATATGTTCAGCTTATGACTCTTCGTATCAAATTTGTATTGCGTTAGGAATTTTGTCAATTCCTAGTATGTTTATAGGTTTTTTTTCAAAAGATATGATTATAGGTTTGGGGTCAGATTTTTGGGGAAATTCTGTTTTTGTATTGCCTGAAAACATGAATAGAATTGATGCTGAGTTTATACCACATAACTTTAAAATTTTACCTGTGATTTTGAGTTTATGCGGAGCTTCATCTTCTTATTTATTATATTTATTTTATCAAAATAGTCTTTTTAATTTAAAGGTTTCGTTTTTGGGTAGGAAGCTTTATAATTTTTTGAATAAAAAATGGTTTTTTGATAGAGTATATAATCAGTATTTTAGTCAGTTTTTTTTTAAGTTCGGGTACGACATTAGTTATAAATCTATTGATAGAGGTATAATTGAGATTTTCGGCCCTTTTGGTTTGTCAAAGATAATTTATAACAAGTCAAATTATATAAGTAATTTGTCGACAGGTTATATTTACCATTATGCACTAACTTTATTATCTGGAACAGCGTTTATGTTAGGTGTAAGATATTTTTGGCAATTTTTAGGTTATTACTGCGACTACAGACTTTTTATATTAAGTTCAATTTGTTGTTTTTTATTAGTAGTCTATACGCATAAAAAAAATTCATAAAATTAACTAATGGGATATAGCCAAGTATGGTAAGGCCATCGTTTTTGGTACGGTTATTCAAAGGTTCAAATCCTTTTATCCCAATATAAAAAATTTATAAAAATGAATAAGCAAAGTTTAATTATTGAAAATTTTAAATTATTATCTAAAAGTTTTCCTTTAGAAAAAATTCAAGTTTTGAATGACAGTATAATAATTACTGTAAAACCGAATATTATATTTGACACACTGTTGTTTTTTAAAAACCATGTTTTATACCAGTTTGAACTATTAACTTGCATCTCAGGAGTAGATTTCCCAAGTAACAAATACAGGTTTAGTATTGTGTATGAATTATTAAGTTTAAAGTATAATTGCCGTTTACGAATTAAAACGTTTACTAATGAATTGACAAGTATTCAATCATCTGAAAAGTTATTTTTAGCGAGTGGTTGGTATGAATGTGAGATTTGGGATATGTACGGAGTATTTTTTTATAATCATTCTAATCTTAAAAGAATTTTAACTGATTATGGGTTCGAGGGATATCCTTTAAGAAAAGATTTTCCTTTAAGCGGTTTTGTTGAAATGAGATATAACGAAATTGAAAAAAGAGTTTGTAGCGAATCTATTGAGTTGTGCCAAGAATACCGAACATTTAATTATCTTTCTCCTTGGGAGAATAATACCGTAATTACTTAATTGACATGTTAAAAAAAGTTAAAAAAGACAAAAATTTGCGTTCTAAATTTTTGCTTATAGAAATACAAAATAATATTTTAAAAAGTTTAACAAAAAATACAAATTTTTCTAAATTAATTGCGTGGAACTCTGGCTTTAAAGTTATGAACACTATTTCGAAGTTTAATAAAACTAAGTTAGTAAATAGGTGCATTTATAGTGGCAGGTATAACAAAACGCATTATTATTACAGATTTTCAAGACTTAGTTTTTTACAGTTTGCTCGTAATTCCATGATTCCTGGGGTATTTAAATCTCCTTGGTAGTTTAAAAGTGGTTTTAGTGTTTACGTTTTCTAATTATTTATATGTTTTTACAACCGAAAAAGGTAAAATTTAAAAAAGTTCGAAAAGGAAAAATTCCTAAATTAAATTTTAAGTCAAATAAATTAAATTTTGGTTTAGTAGGTTTAAAATCGACTGAATCTGGAACCGTTTCTGCTAAGCAAATAGAAGCATCACGGCAAGCTATAATGAGAAAAATAAAACGTAGTGGTAAATTGTGGATTCGAGTTTACCCTAACACTCCCATAACAAAAAAACCTATTGAAGTACGAATGGGAAAAGGGAAAGGCTCTGTTTCCTATTATTCTGCAAAGGTTTCTAGCGGTACTGTATTATTTGAGTTGTGTGGGGTTAATAAAAATACAGCTGTGGCAGCGTTTAAAACAGGCGGTGCAAAATTACCTATTAAAACAAAAGTAGTTTTTTAAAAAATTAATTGTAAGTCTTTTAAATTTTTTAAAATGAAAAGATGACTGAGTGGTTTAAAGTGAAGATCTGCTAAATCTTTGTATACTAGAATGTTATACCGTGGGTTCAAATCCCACTCTTTTCGCTTAGTTAATACATAAATGTTTATATATATAAATAATATAGAGTATGTCTTTAATAATAACAGTTCGTTTTTGTACTTCGAATTGTTGCCTATATTTTTTTTTGTTTTAATTGCAATAATATTGTCGGTCATTATTGTTTCATTATCGTATCTATTGGCAATTCAAAATCCTGAAACTGAAAAGTTATCTACTTACGAGTGCGGGTTTGAGCCGTATGAAGATGCCAGAAATATTTTTGATGTCAAATTTTATTTAGTTGCTATAATGTTTATAGTATTTGATATAGAAACAATGTTTTTAATACCTTGGAGTGTGTCAGTCTCTAAATTAAGCGTTTTAGGTTTTTGGTCTATGGTAGATTTTATTTTTGAATTAGGGGTAGGGTTTTTTTATATATGGTATTTAGGAGCTTTAGAGTGGGATTAACAAAAATTTTGTGTTAGAGTAGAGCAATGGTAGCTTGTCGGGCTCATGCCCCGAAGGTTGTAGGTTCAAATCCTGCCTTTAACAAATTTTGGCGTGTATAACTCAGTTGGTTAGAGTGTTAGGTTGTGATCCTAGAAGTCACGGGTTCAAATCCCGTTGCACGCCTTAAAAATTTTATTCGATAAAATTTTAATGCATTAAATGAATGCCTAAACATCAAATTAAATTAAATGGACGTTTAAATACGAAATATGTAACGAGTGTTAAATGTTGAGAGTTACATGTATCCTTTACAGAAAACTGAGCTTTAATAATTTAAGCATTTAAAATTAAAGTTTTTAAATAATATTATTTAGTGAATTGAATCATCTAAGTAACTAATAAAATAAATCAACCGAGATACTGGTAGTAGTGGCGAGCGAACCTAGTTTTTAAAGATACTGTAAAATTTTTATATTTTTATGTTTAATAATTTGCCAAAGAAGGATGTCTGTTTGTTTAAAACAGTGATGCCCTGTAAAATTTAAATTTATAAAAATTCATTATTACAGTTTAAGTAAAATGTTACAAGTCATGTAATATTTAAATAATGGGGGACCACCCTCAAATCTAAAATTTTTGATGATTGATAGCGAAAAGTACCGTGAGGGAAAGGTGAAAAAGATTTTAATATTTTAAATACTGAAAAAGAAACTGAAATTTAATGCGTACAAGCAGTTGAAGCTTTTAAAAAGTGACAACGTACCTTTTGCATAATGGATCAGTGAGTTTATTTAAGTGGCAAGCTTAAGCTATTTGTGTAGGCTAAAAGAAATTAAATTTTAAATTGTTTTTAAAGTCTCTTAAATAAAACCCGAAACTAAATGATCTAATCATGGGCAGGTTGAAATTATAGCGGAAACGCTTAATGAAGGACCGAACTCGTGTATGTGGAAAAATACTGAGATGACCTGTGATTAGGGGTGAAAGGCCAATCAAATTTAGATATAGCTGGTTTTCTGCGAAATCTATTTTAGTAGAGCGTTTAAAAACTTTATTTTGTGGTAGAGCACTTAATAGGTAATGGGAGCGTAATGTTTTACTGAATCTAATAAAACTCCGAATACATAATAAAAGATTTTAAACAGTCAGACGTTGAGTGCTAAGATTCAATGTCAAAAGGGAAACAGCCCAGATTAAAAGTTAAGGCCCTTAAAAGTAATTAAGTGAAAAAATTGTAAAAAAATTTTGACAACCGGTAGGTAGGCTTGGAAGCAGCCATCCTTTAAAGAAAGCGTAATAGCTCACTGGTTTAGTTTTTTTTTGATGAAAATGTAAAGGGGCTTAAATTACTTGCCGAAACTGTAAATTTAATAAAATTATTAAATGGTAGCAGAACGTTCTGTAAATCGAAGAAGATTTATGGTGACATAAATTGAAGAAATCAGAATTGAA
>VMHT01220887.1_pt1 | contig 12153 bp, 8 predicted proteins | sample 4693611 | NCBI WGS metagenome assembly VMHT01 (sample SAMN12280063, study PRJNA550983) | marine metagenome | isolation source: seawater sampled from same location over 5 years 0.02-0.2 micron viral filtrate | place: USA: collected off the coast of southern California halfway between the port... ...
AGACCAAAACCATTTGACATCAAACACCCATCAAGAGAAGGATATCGTCTTCGCTATGCCTGTGTTGAAGGACCGGAAGTTGGTGTTTATCTCAGAGGTCGTGTAAAAAATGAGAAGGTGATTGTTCTCCCTAGTTACTGGAAAGACTTTGTTTATATTGATAGCATTTCTGTCCAGTTACAACCAATTGGTGCTCATCAGGATGTAATCGTCAAACGATGGGATGATGAGAAGATCTATCTTCAGTCTAAAGGTGGTATGCCGATTGATTGTTTCTATCATGTGTATGCCGAGAGAAATGACATCAATCCTCTGATCACCGAGTACAAGGGTGAAAGTTGTGAAGATTATCCAGATCCAAACCACCATAAAATTTCAGAAGACGAAAGAAACTACAAAGATCCCGAATACGCAACGAAGCAGAATATCAGAACGAAGTGAAGAAACTAATCTATATTGAGGAGAAGTTTCTTGATCCTATTCTTTGTGAACCATTTATTAATCTGGCAAGAAAGAATGATGAGGAAATGCCCTATGGAGATGAAAATAGAGGTGGTGATACTTTCTTAACCACGGTAAGTCACGGGAAGAAAGATAAATCATTGTCGAAAGGCATGGATGTGCCAGAACCAGATGGCAATTACGGTGCAATATATCTTGGTGGAAACGTTGATCCAACAACGATTGAAATAGATGATGATGAATTATTCAAAACAGTGGTTCATAGTATCACTGATTTGTGTAAATCATTTGATCCAGATATTGCTTTAGATTATGTTGGTGTTGTACGTTGGCCACCTGGAACTTTTATGAAACCTCATTTTGATAGAAATGATGTTCATGGTCCTGATGTGTTTGCTGCCATGCTTTATCTCAATGATGATTTTAGTGGTGGACACACATGCTTTGAGGATTTTGATGTAGCACCAGAACCTGGTAAACTCATAATCTTTTCAAATTCACAGTATCTACATCATGTAAACAAGGTGGAGGACGGTGAAAGATTTGTCCTATCCTTCTGGTATAAACGCTTGACACCACCCGCCGAATGACCTATGATACCTAGGTAAGCAAAACACCCCCCATGCAAGACGAGTACCTCACACGCTGCGTCGTGGACCCCGTGAAGCGTAAGTTCTACCTGTACTCCAGTGAAGGTGAAGAGAAGATCGTTGACTGCGAAACCGTAGATCAGTTCATGGGTGTAATGGAACTGTGTCGTGCTATGCTTGATGAAGACACACTTGCGTATGCGTCTCCAGTCTGAGGGAAAATCGACTTTTATTTCCAAAAAAGTCGGGAAAAAAATCCCGGCAAAAAATCGCCCTGTAGACTTTTTATGTTAGTCCACCCCCAATCTCTTTATAAAGAAATCTTGGAGTGTTATGAGTATGAGACCCGAAACCCGACAATCTATGGAAATGTTGTTCGTGGCGAAATGGAATATTCCAAAAGCAGCGAAGAACGCAGGTCTGACCAACAAGGAGATGAAAATCACCTTTAACGAATACTGCACATTTCACCCTCCTACTTGGAAATTGGAGTGATTCCTTGGGAGCGTGGCGGAATCGGTAGACGCACCAGACTTAAAATCTGTTGAGAATTAATCTCGTGGGGGTTCAAGTCCCTCCGCTCCTATCCCATAAATATGCTTAGGGTATGCGGTAATCCCCATGAACTACCGAATAGACACAAAGTATTGTTGGTACAAACGCACAGATAGAAAAGAGATTGTGTTGATGTATTTCATACAAAATGTTCCTTTTACCTTTGATGATCTTCCCGACTATGCTAGTCATGATGCGGAACTCATAGAATTAGCGAATAATACCAAAACATGGGAGGTTGAAGATCTCTATAGACTATCTGGTTATTTGGTAGCAGAACAATGCCATCCGATGCTATTTGAGTTAGAATTAGAAAATCCAGAACTTTTACCGGTAGATTGAAAAAAGATGGTTATTAATTTGTGGCACAATAAAAAAATGGATCAGTGGCGATGGTCACTCACAGAAATCAATGTAATGACACAACATACTGGTGGTCAGAAAGAACTTCGTGATGCCATGAATGACGTTGCTAATACGGTTGAATATATACTTGACAATGAACTGAAAGAGAAGTAATATATTAGTGTGTGAAGGAAGTGCTAGAAGGGTGACCCTATATAGGGTTGCCCTTTTTTCTTATGATAAATAATCTAACGGACTATAAGCATTAATAAGATGGGTCTCTCCAGATTAGATAATTTTCTGAAATCAACTCGTGGAACTATACTTTATGTAAATCCCAACGACATTGACGCAACTGATAGTATTGAAAACCAGGGTAATTCACTGACCCGTCCCTTTAAGACGATTCAGCGTGCATTACTGGAAGCAGCTAGGTTTTCATATCAGAGCGGTCTGAATAATGATAGATTTGCTCAAACTACGATCCAGGTTTATCCTGGTGAGCACGTAATTGATAATCGTCCTGGTTTTATCCCAGATGGAACGAATAATTATAGACTACGAAACGGAACTACCTCAGACAACCTTCCTGCTTTTGACCTAAGCACTAATCTTGACCTTGCGTCCGCAGATAATAACCTCTTTAAGCTTAATAGTGTAAATGGTGGCGTAATCATCCCTAGAGGCACCTCACTGGTTGGTGTCGATGTCCGTAAAACCAAGATTCGCCCCAAATACATCCCAAGTCCTACAAACGGCAATATTGAGAGATCCACAATCTTCCGTGTAACTGGTGGTTGCTACTTTGGTCAGTTTAGTATCTTTGATGCTGATCCAAATGGTATCGTATATACTGATTATACATCAAACACGTCCGTTCCCAACTTTTCACATCATAAACTGACGGTATTTGAGTATGCTGATGGCACAAATAATGTCAGCATCAATGATGCCTTCCAAACCTTTACTGCAGATAGAACTGACCTGCAGATGTATTATGAAAAAGTCAGTTTGGTCTATGGATCATCTTCTGGTCGTGCTATTGAACCAGATTATCCATCTACCTCTTTGGACATCGAACCAAAAATCGACGAATTCAGAATTGTTGGTTCAACAGGCGAATCCATCGGTATTTCCAGCATCAAGGCAGGAGACGGAACTACCTCTACTACAAGTATTACCGTTACAACCACAACTGCTGTTCCTGGACTGGATGTTGACACTCCATTCCGTATTTCTGGTATTACTGCTGCTGGATACAACGGACAACATGTTGTTAATGAAAAACTGAGTAGCACGCAGATTATCTACAAAGTTCAGTCTGCTCCTACCTCAGCACTTCCATCCGCAACTGGAGCAACTCTTGCTCTGGTCTCAGATACAGTCACATCAGCATCACCTTACATCTTCAACTGCTCTCTGCGCTCTGTCTATGGCATGTGTGGTATGCACGCTGACGGATCAAAAGCAGATGGATTTAAGTCCATGGTTGTGGCACAATACACTGGTATTGGTCTTCAGAAAGATGACAATGCATTTGTTAAGTATAACAGCACCACTGGAGCATGGGATGATAGCAGTGTTGCTGGTAACGAGGCAATCAGCACGGACTCAAGAGCAGTCTACAAACCCACGTATGAAAACTTCCATATTAAGGTAAGCAATAAGGCAGTCATTCAGGCAGTTTCGATCTTTGCGATTGGATATGCCGAGCAGTTCCTTGCTGAGAGTGGTGCTGACATTGCTATCACCAACTCTAACTCCAACTTTGGTTCAAGAGCACTGGTTGCGAAAGGATTTAGAAGTGATGCATTTGCTCAGGATGATGTTGGATACATTACTCACATCATTCCACCAAAAGAAGTTCCTCTGACAGAGACTGCGATTGAATTCCAGTCTATTGACGTTAATAAGACACAAGCACTGACTGGTGTTGGTTCTACTGGTCATTTGTTCTTACAAGGTCAGACCAATGCTGATGTAAAACCAGAGACTGTCCTTCAGGGATATCGCATTGGTGCTAGAACCAATGATACTCTGAGAGTTCTTGTTTCATACGGAACATCAACAACTGAGTACACGGCAAGAATCGTAATGCCTGACTCTGAGTTGAGTGGAGAGAAATTATTTACAGTCAACCGAAGTGTTGCTGGTATTAATAGTGTAGGCACTTATAGTGCTGGTGGAACAGCAAATGTCATCACCTTCACTGGAGCACATAGTTTCCTGAATGGTGAATCAATTCGTATTTTAAGTGATGATGGGCACCTACCTGATGGTATTACACCTAATACTGTATATTTTGCCGTCACTGAAGGAACTGGTATTTCCACCAATACCAATATCAAGATTGCGAAGACTCTTACAGATGCACAAAACAACAATCCAGTTGCCATCAACGAGAAGGGTGGTGTTCTGAAGATTGTATCTAGAGTATCTGACAAGGTTGCTGGAGACCTGGGTCACCCAGTTCAGTATGATAGCACAAATGCTCAGTGGTATGTCAATGTTTCTTCTGCATCAACAGAAAACAACATCTACTCTACCATTGTTGGTCTTGGATCAACAGGACTTGGAGCAGCAACACCTAGAGCGTTTGTAAACAGAAAGTCTGATAGAAGAAATTCTTCTGATACTCTGTATCGTGCGAGATATGTCATTCCATCCTCTGCCGGTGGAGCAGTAGCAAGACCACCCACTGATGGATTTATTCTCCAAGAGTCTAATACATCAATTGGTTCGACAGACGCAGAAGTCCAAACCTACTTTGGTAGTGGGTCAATCACCAATGTCAATCAGCAGAGAAACTTCCGTTTCATCTCTGATGCGACATGGGATGGTTCTAATGTTAAGATCTTCACAGAGCGTCCTCACAATCTGACCACAGATTCTGAAGTAGAACTGGTCAATATCAAGAGTACTGCTAATACTACTGGCACTGCTAATACTGGTTTCAACAGAACGTATCAAGTCATCGGCATCAGCAGTGCTAAGTCATTCACTGTTGGTCTGACCACTGATCCTGGAACTTTCTCCAACGATACTTCATCCAGAACTACATCTCTTCCATACTTTAAGAAGAAGAGACTGAACAATACCTTCTATGTTTATAATCACTCCGAGGTACAACCTTATATCTCTGGTGAGCAAGATGGTATTTACTATGTCACTCTGCTGAACTCTACTAACTCCCCAACTATTTCACCATTTACTGGTGAGAAGTTCTCTCAACCTGTTAAGGAACTCTTCCCACAAACAAACAGAGACAATCCAGTTGGTGATCCAGCAGCAGCAAAATGTTTTGCTTCTCCATCACTGATTGGTGATGTTGTCGTCAATGATGTAAGAAATAGCATCACCAAAGAGACGATTGATAAGTATTTCCGTGACACTGATGTTGGTGTTGGTATTACTAACATTGCTTCTACTGGTCTGGCACATACCATTACGACCACGATTGATCATGGTCTAAACAGAGTTACTTCAGTTTCCATTGTTTCTGGTGGTGCTGGATATGGTTCTGGTTCTGCTGGTGACCTCTACAACGCAAGATTGGTTGCTATTGGAGATTCCACACCTGGTCAGCACGCAACTGCCAAGATTACTTTTGACTCTGGTGGAACAATCACCAGTGTTAATATCATGGATGGTGGTTCTGCCTATGGTGTTGGTAACACGATGGCAGTTGTTGGTGTTGCTACCACATCTGGATATTCACAAGCAGTTGTCCAAGTATCTGCGATTTATGATAATGTAGGCGATGCGATTCGTATTATTGGCATTAAATCAGAGTCTCTTCAGAACTATAATGATCTGTATCGCATTACTGGCGTCAACATTGGAGCAGCAACAACAGTTACAGTGGCCGCGGCGAGCACTATTACAGGTATATCCACGGCAGGAATTGGTGCGACCAACTCGACTGGAGCATACTTCTATCTGACTGGTGAAGCACTTCGCATCTCCGCTCTAACCTATAATAATAGTGGTGGTATTGCTACAGTCACGACTTCTAACCGCCATGGACTGAAAGTCAATAGTAAGGTCAGATTTACTGGTGCGGATCAAGCACTTTACAATGGAGACTTCATTGTTAAAGAGAACCTCAGTCTGACTTCATTCTCAGTCAATGTTGGAACCGGAACTACATCACCAACAATGTCTGGCACAATGTTCGGTTATCGTGAAGGTTATTCCTCTACCGATGGTGCTCTGACCATTGATGATGAGAGCCTGAACGGAAGAATGATTCCTTCCTACACTGGCATCACCACAACTCTTGCTGCGAACGTTGATAACGCAACCACAGCAAATGTCAGTTTGACTGATCTGTCCTCACTGGATGTTGAAATTGGTGATTATCTGATGGTTGATGATGAGTTGGTTCGTGTTAAGACAACCAACACCGGAACCAACCCACTGTCTGTCTTCCGTGGTGTTCTTGGAACCAAGGCAGCAGCACACGATATTAACTCTGTTGTTAGAAGAGTTAGAGTTGATCCTGTTGAATTGAGAAGACACTCAATCAACAGAGCATCTGGACATACATTTGAGTATGTTGGATTTGGTCCTGGTAATTACTCAACTGCTCTGCCACAGAAGCAGAATCGTGCGATTTCTGGTAAGGAAGAAATTCTTTCACAATCCACCAAGCAAGATGGTGGTGTGAACTTCTTCACTGGAATGAACGATAAGGGTATTTCATTCTCCGGTAACAGAAAACTCAGCACACTGACTGGTGTAGAGGAGATCTTTGATACTCCGGTTCAGACAGTAACTGGTGAAGACATCGGCAACAATTCTAGTATCAATGTCGTCAGTCCTCTGGAAGGAAGATTCTCTCGCTCCGTTATTGTTGAGGGTGGATCTGATAACAAGGCAACCTCTGAGTTCAACGGTCCTGTAATCTTCAACGAGAAAGTCACCTCACTCTCAAGTAAGGGTGTTGAGATGGACTCTCTGTTCCTACAGGGTTCGGCAACTGTATCTAGAAAGTATACAGTTGGTATTGCAACTCCAACCACAGCAGGTAACCCTGGCGACATTGTATTCCAGGCAAGACCTTCTAAGGGTGGTAACTCTGGTTGGATTTACACCACTGATAACGACTGGTATCGTTTCGGCACAATTAGTTTGTCTCTGGAAGATCAGGGTCTAGTTGGTCTCTATGATGCTGTTGGTATTGGAACCACCTCACCAAACCCAGAGGGTGGAACTACCACCAAACTGAAGGTTGGTTCTGGAACTACTCAGTTCACCGTTGATGCGGTTGGTGTTGGTATTGGAACCACAGCAAATGAGTACAAACTCCACTTGATTGGTAATGCCAATGTGGTAGGATACATGACGGCATCCTACTTTGTGGGTGATGGTTCTGAACTTACAAACCTGAATGCGAGTGCGACTGGATGGACACAAATCACTGGTGGCATCTACGACACAGCACTTGGTGTTGTTGGTGTCGGCACATCTGTTCCTAAGTACAACCTTGAGGTTGGTTTGGTTGGAATGGGTTCAACCGCATTCCAAGTCAATGGTGATTCTAGATTTATTGGTCTTACGACTGCTGCTAATGTATTTGTTGGTGGTGCTCTGACCGCACTTGGTTCTTACAACATTGAGAATGTTTCTTCGGGTGTCATTCGCGCATCCTCTGTTGGCATCGGAACCACAAATCCAGTACAATCATTCCAGGTTGGAAGTGGAACTACAACTCTACTTACAATCACTGGTATTGGTTCGGTCGGTATCGGAACCACATCACCAACCGTTGATCTGCAGGTTGATGGACACTCACGGTTCAAGACTTACTCTGAAACTGTCGGTGTTGCCACTGTTGTATCTGGTGTTGTCACGATTGATTTGTCCAACGCACAGTCTTTCATCTGTACCGCAACAAGTGCGATCACGCAGTTCACCGTATCCAATCCACCTACTGGATCTTCATCGTTCACTATTAAGTTAACGCAAGGAAGTTCCGCAGTCGCGGTTGGTATAGATACATTTAAGACATCTGGTGGTGCTGACATCCCAGTGTATTGGCCAGGTGGACTCGCGCCGATCGTCACTCCAACAGCAGACGCGACAGACATCTACTCGTTCAAGACATTTGATGGTGACAACCTAGCATCAGTCGGTCTGTATGGCGTCGTTGGAGGTCAGAACTTCTCATGAGCGATCAGGATTTTTTCCGCCTTATTCCTACCAAGTTGGACCTCAATGGTCCAATCTTGGGATTCTCAACAAATCCAGTCGGAGTCGGAACCACTAATGGTGGTTCTGTAACTCTCTCTGGTATTGCTACAGCAGAGTTTCCAAACGCTGCAGAAAATAATGGTTCTATTTCATATCAATGGTATGAGGTAGGTGAGGGTTCTGTGTCAAATGGTGATAACATCACTGGGGCAGCAACCACTACGATTACGTTATCCAATCTCTCCACACCAGGAGATAATGGGAGACAATTTTTCTTAAGAGCAGACTATCAACCTGCTCAAAGAACAACGGGTAATGCGGTTAATGATCCTCTAGATTCTGATACAGCAACAGTTATTATTGATCCTCTGATTGAGATTATTGCTCAACCATCAAATAGACAAGCACTTATTGATACAAATACCACGTTCACCGTGGACGCAGATTTAACTGATTCCTCCTACACCACAGAATTATCATATCAATGGGCACTTCAAGGAGAGGACATTGATTACGGAACAGTTGAGACGACAACTGTTGCCACTGATGTAGATATTACATATACTTCTAACGATGCTATTGATCTCCCTTCTGATGCTACAGATGTTGTAATCACAGTAGCAGGTGGAAAAGGTGGTGGAGGTGGATCTGATGCTGGTGGTTCAGGTGGATCTGGTGGCAATGGAAGAACTGCGAAGTTTACCTATCCTGATGGTGCTAGAACTCTCACAATGAGAGTGGGAAATAGAGGTAATGGCGGAACAAGTGGTGGAAATAATGCTTTTGGTACGGGTGGATCAAGCACCGTAGCAGATGGTGGTAATGGTGGTGGTGCTGGAAACAGTGGTTGGTCTGGTGGTGGTGGAGGAGGCGGTGGTGCCTCTGGTGTTTTTGATTCAGAAACAGATTCTTACACCATTGTCGCTGGAGGCGGCGGTGGAGGTGGAGGTGGTTCGCATAATCGCGGAGGAAGTGGTGGAGGAACTGCTGAAGGTTTTTCAGCGACCACATCTATTTCAATAAGTGATGGTTCATCTGGACAAACTAAATCGGGTGATGGTGCTGGTGGCGGTGGAGGCGGCGGTGGTGCCACTGGTGGTGGCGGAGGAAGTGATGGACAAGATAATAGCAGTGGTGGATCTGGAGGATCGGGTGCAGGTTCAAAGTATGTAAGTTCAGTTGCAACTCTAGATTCACAATGGGATAATGATGGCGATGGTTACATTAATCTTAAGTTCACCACAGCAACAGAAATTGAGGGTGTTACGACAACCAGAACTGTAACTAATGTGGTTTCTGGAACAAAAACTGAGACTCTGACAATTAGTTCTGATAGTGTTGGTATTCAGACTGTTTCTGTTAGAATTTCTCAACCTGATGCCACAAACTCACCACTAACAAGTGATACAGTAAACTTTGTGGCAGTTTCCGATGCTAATCAATATAATGTAAATGTTGAGGCAATCGGTATCGCAAATACCGCAACATTATCATCAGTCAATCTTTTTAATGGTGACTACACTTTCTACACATCAGGAAGTGATGCTGCTGAATCAAGAATTACAAATTACTACAGCATCTATGCTCCAGATAAAGATTTAACTGTAGAGATGGATCTTTATGGTGGAAAAGGATATGACAATGGTGCTTACTCTGGTGGAGAAGGTGGATACTCTCGTGTCAGATTTACCATAGAACAGAATGTTGAGTATGTAATCGCGGGTCTTTCAACATCAGTCAACGCACCATTTGTATACAGAAAAGCAACTTTGATTGCCTCTTCTGGTGGTGGTGGAGATGCTGGTGGATCTGGTAATGGTGGTTTTGGTGGAGGAATTGGTATTTCTGGTGAGGGTGGTCGTGGTCGTGGTGCTGGTGTTGGTGGTGAAGCATTTGATGCAGGAACACTTCCAGCAGATGGTATCTTCGGATCAAGAACATCACTAACTGCTATTGCTCCTGATACAAAAGCAACAGCACCTTCTGGTGGTAGAGCACTCAAGTGTACTAGAGGAGACTACTGGAGAGATCAAGGATTTACTGCTTGTGAAGATGTAACCACAGGACAAGTACGCATCTCCAATGGAACTGTAGTTGCTAACACAGCATCTATCACTAGAGGATATAAGGATGGATATAGCATTATCCAAACTGATGGTAGAGGTGATTCTGGTGGTGGTGATGGTGGTGCTGGAGCAACTGGTGGTAATGGTGGAACAAGCAACTCTGGTGGTGGAGGAGGATCAGGATACACTGATGGATCCGTTACTGTTGTTGATGCTGACCTGGGTGGAAGCACAGAAAATGCCAAAGTTATATTGAGAATCGTAACCTGATAAATAGTTAAAATTTATGGGGGGAGAGTGAACCCTAATGGCTGTCAATAAGAATTTTGTAGTCAAAAATGGGCTAGAGGTCAACAGCGACCTATTACTTGCGGATGCAACTAATAGTAGAGTTGGTGTTGGTACTTCTGTTCCCTCATATACTCTCCATGTTTTAGGTGGCATTGGTGCTACTGACTTAAGAGTCACTGGTGTTACGACACTTTCAAGTGATTTAAAGGTTGGTGCTGGTGGCACTGGTTTTGTTGTTGTAACTGACGCAAGCACTGGAGCAGGAAGGTCGGTCGGTATCCGAACTGATCTGCCAGAATATACATTAGATGCTCGTGGTCCTGTCAGCACAGGCACCACGGCATTGTATGTTCAGGGTGATGCGAGAATCACGGGTGACCTGTTCGTTGATGACATCACATTTGATGATGCCAACATGCAGGACCTCACGGTCACTGACACTCTGACCGTTGCTGGTATCACAACTCTTGCAAGTAGTGGTGGGATTACTACCACTGGTGGACAACTTTATGTTGCTAGTGATATTAGTGTATCTGGTGTTATCACCGCAACATCATTCACTGGTCTTGGTCAAATTGGTGTTGGTTCTGAAGGAACCTTCATCGGAACTGGCGTTACGATGGTTGATTTTAAATCATCCAACGCAGGAAATACTGTTGATGTAACAACAGGAATCGCAACGGTCACAGTTCAGACTGGTGCATCGATTGGTCTCGTAATCGCTCTCGGCGGTTAATTCAATAAATATTCATAACACTTAAAGAACAATGGCAGAAGCTTTTTCAAATAAGGTCGTGAGAGCGGCGGGAATTGTGACCACATATGGTGGTAGCACGGTTGCGGCAGGAAGCACGCAGATTACCGTCACTGCTAATACTGGCATTGGTGTTTCCGATCTGGTTGACAATGGCAACTTCATTGCTGGAACGAGAGTTGCTCAGATCTCTGGAACGACGATCTTTACTGATCGCAACTCCACGAACACCGCGAGTGCGGCTAGTCAGACGGTAAGCTTCCTTGGACCGACGACGGCATATACATCACCTTCTGCCACGAAGAGTATTATTATTGGTGGAACATTCACCAACAATACAAATAACTCTATCAATCTGACCCTTGAGGTTCTTGATAGCAGTGTTGGTGTTACATCAACTGGTGCGGTGGCACTCGCAAGTAAGATTCCAGTTCCTGCTGGAAGTTCTTTCGTCATCTCTGATACGGGTAAGACCCTATTAGAAAGTGGAGACGAATTAAGAATCTATTGTGATACGACAGACGCAATTGACGCAAGTCTCAGCATCCTGACAGGAGTCTCCTGATATGGCAGATAGAAACGGATATATTGGAAGAGCACCGAGTGATTCCTCGGTTGTTGTTGCTAGGCAGACATTTTCACCGACAGGGATCACAACGACATTTAGTTTTGCGTCGGGATATGTTGTAGGTTATCTTGATGTATTTCTCAATGGTGCTAAGCAGATTGAGGGACAAGATTATGATGCCAATAATGGTTCTACCTTTGATGTATCAGGTGGCGGAGCACTAAGTGGTGATGTTATTGAGGCAGTCGCATATAAAGCATTTAATGTTTCCGCACTTAAAGATGCTCCTGGCGACTTTACTGTAGGTAATAACTTAACTGTAGTTGG
>VMHT01076655.1_pt1 | contig 12150 bp, 12 predicted proteins | sample 4693611 | NCBI WGS metagenome assembly VMHT01 (sample SAMN12280063, study PRJNA550983) | marine metagenome | isolation source: seawater sampled from same location over 5 years 0.02-0.2 micron viral filtrate | place: USA: collected off the coast of southern California halfway between the port... ...
AAAGAAGTAGCAGAAGGAGTAGACATCGAAAGCTGCATTGAGCAGTTCGGTGAGAACGTCAAGGACCTCATGCGTAAAGAGTTCACTGAGGTCAGAGATGACTCACGTAAGCTACGTATGTCCAACATAGGACGTGAGGAGCGTTACCTGTGGAATGTGTACAACGACGTGGACAAAGGGGAAGACTTGACTCCCAATACCTACGTCAAGTTCCTCTACGGGCACCTCATTGAAGAAATGCTACTGTTCCTCACAAGGGCCGCTGGTCACGCTGTGACAGACGAGCAGAAGCTGTGTGAGGTCAATGGCGTCAAAGGTTCAATGGACTGTAGGATTGACGGAGTTGTGACTGACGTGAAGTCTACTTCCACCTTCGGCTTCAAGAAGTTCAAGGAAGGAACACTGGCCTATGACGACCCTTTTGGGTACATAGGTCAGATCAAAGGCTACGCTCATTCAGAAGGTGAGACCACGTTTGGCTGGCTGGCAATGGACAAACAAAATGGACATCTGACTTATCTGTTGTATGACTCTGAGGACACACAAGCACCTGTGTACGACCTAATCTCTTACGACATTGGGGAAAGAATAAACCAGATAAAAAAGATGGTAGAGCAGGAGGAGCCACCAGAGGTGTGCTACGAAACTATCGCAGATGGAAAGAGTGGCAACCAGAAACTCGCCGTCGGATGCTCCTACTGCTCGTACAAAAAGGAATGCTGGCCCTCCTTAAGAGGGTTCCTATACTCAACAGGTCCACGTTATTTAACAGAGGTATTCAATGAGCCGAAAGTCCAAGAAATCGAAGTTTCGTAGTGTATTCGAGGAACACACAGCGGAAGTACTGGAGGGGTTCGACTATGAGCCCTACACAGTACCCTACACAATACACAGAAACTACAGGCCGGACTTTGTACACGCCCCCAGTGACACGCTGGTTGAGTGTAAAGGGTTCTTCAGAGAAGGTGACACTAAGAAATACACTAGCATCAGAGACAGTCTTGAGGACTACCAGAGACTCGTGTTTGTTCTTATGAACCCAAATAAAAAAGTAAGGAAAGGAGCTAAGATAACTATGTCTCAATGGTGTGAAAAACAAGGTCTTTCATGGTACACTTTAGATACGCTACAGGAGTTGATGGATGATGTCTCTAACAATGGAGGAAATTAAGGAACGTCTTCTACGTGACTACGACCCTGAAGACTTTGTGGAAGCACTGGAGATAACTTCTGAAGAACTTCTGGACAGGTTTGAGGACAAGCTGATAAACAAGATAGAGGAGTTCGCAGAGGAGCTAGAGGATGAAGAGGAGGACGAAGATGAGTATTGACGCAGCGACTAAGGAGGACTGGGACGCTCTAGTCTACAAACCGCCTCACTACAATCAAGGAGGTGTCGAGGCCATAGACTACATTAAGCAGCAACTAGGAGAAGGAATAATTGAGTACTGCGAAGGCAACGTAATAAAGTATTTACACAGGTGGCGTTACAAGAACGGTCTACAGGACCTGAAGAAAGCACAGTGGTACTTAAACAAAATGGTCGTGGAACAGGAGTTGTTAGAATGAAGGTAATTAAAGGAAGTTTTGACCAGAAACCAAAGACAGACGAACTCACTGTTCCTATGGTGTTTGACGCTATAGTCGCTAAGGAAGACTTGGAAAACTACGACGAGGCTTTTTGCATTATCAAGTCAGAAGACTTCATCGTTGTTTCTACAAACATGGACACAGTAGGGCTTTACTTCCTTCTGGACCAACTTAAGATGTCACTATTAACTGGAGGAGAATACGAACTATAATGGACGCATATCAAGAATACATACACAAGAGCCGCTATGCCCGGTACTTACCTGAAGAACAGCGCAGGGAGACATGGGAAGAAACTGTAAACCGTTACTTGGACTTCTGGGTCAGTAAGGAGAAGTTGTCCAAGAAGGAAGCTAAGGACCTCTTTGGGCCTATCCACGGTCTTGACGTAATGCCCAGCATGAGGGCACTGATGACTGCTGGTGAGGCTCTGGACAGAGACAATGTAGCTGGGTTCAACTGCTCCTACTTACCCATAGACCATCCTAAAGCTTTTGACGAGATGATGTACATACTTATGTGTGGCACAGGAGTTGGCTTCAGTGTCGAACGTCAGTACATTACTAAGTTGCCTGAAGTAGCGGAGGAGCTACATGATACAGATACCGTTATACACGTCGCTGATAGCAAAGTTGGATGGGCTAAAGGATATAGAGAACTTATCGCAATGTTGTTTACTGGTCAGGTTCCAAAGTGGGACGTCTCTGGAGTTAGACCTGCGGGGGCAGCCCTTAAGACTTTCGGAGGTCGAGCGTCTGGTCCAGAACCTCTTGTTGACCTGTTTCAATTCACCGTGGAAGTCTTTCGGGCCTCTGCTGGTCGAAGACTTAGCTCCATTGAGTGCCACGATCTATGCTGTAAGATTGCACAAATTGTCGTCGTCGGCGGTGTGCGAAGGTCTGCTCTCATCAGTCTCAGTAACCTCACTGACGATAGACTACGACGGTGCAAGTCAGGACAGTGGTGGGTAGATAATCCTCAGCGTGGTTTGGCTAACAACTCTGCCTGTTACACAGAGAAACCTGACTTTGAAGCTTTCTTGAACGAGTGGAAGTCTCTGTATGAATCACGGTCAGGCGAGAGAGGTGTCTTTAGCCGTGTCGCAAGTCAGCGTCAGGCAGAGAAGAATGGACGTAGGGACGCCAGCTTTGACTTTGGTACAAACCCATGCTCAGAGATTATACTCAGGCCGTACCAGTTTTGTAACTTGTCTGAGGTGGTCGTGAGGGCCAATGACACACTGGAAAGCCTACGGCTCAAGGTCAGGTCTGCGGCTGTCCTAGGGACGCTACAGGCTACTCTGACTGACTTCAGGTACTTGCGTAAGATCTGGAAGGACAACACGCAAGAAGAGGCGTTGCTAGGGGTGTCACTCACTGGCATCATGGACCATCCAGTTATGTCAGGGAGAAAGAGTCGTGAAGAACTACGGCATTGGCTCACGCAGCTTAAAGAGGAAGCTATTAAAACTAACCGTACTTGGGCTAAACGTCTTGGCATCAATGTTAGCACTGCCATTACTGCTGTTAAGCCTTCCGGTACTGTATCTCAGCTGGTGGATAGCGCGTCAGGCATCCATCCTAGATATGCGGAGCAATACATACGACGAGTAAGGGCAGACGCACGAGACCCCTTGTGTGCTGTCTTAGAGGCTGCAGGAGTCCCTGTGGAGGAAGATGTGACTTCTCCTACTACTAAGGTCTTCTCGTTTCCCATAAAGTCTCCTAAACAGGCTGTAGTAGCGACTGACATGGGAGCTATGGAGCAGTTGTGTCTGTGGGAGATGTATCAGGACTACTGGTGTGAACACAAGCCTTCCATGACTTGCTACTACAGGGACGATGAGTTCCTAGAGGTGGGGCAGTGGTTGTACAACAAGTTCGACAAGGTGAGTGGCATTAGTTTCCTACCTTACTCAGAACACACGTACCAGCAAGCACCTTATGAGCCTGTGGACTCAGAGACGTACCAGAGTCTAGTCAAGGAGTTTCCTAAGACTATACAATGGGACATCGTGGAGGAGTCAGACATGACCGAAGGGTCACAACAGTTGGCCTGTGTTGGCAACAGTTGTGAAATCTAGAGTGAAACGGGGGGCCTTAGCGCCCCTCTTCTTCTTGGTTTCCAGCGGCAGTGGCTATAGGTTGTGCTGCTGCAGAACCAAGCCCTGTTAACATTCCCTTCTGTCTTTTACGCTCTAAATCAACTATTTTTTTACTAGGCTGGGCAGAAGCGATGTTTTCTAAAGCTTCTTCTACGTTCACAGCTTTATAGTCTTTATCTTTGACTGCTTTGTTAGATATAGAATCTGTAGAGTCTAAAAAGTTTTTAAAAATAGGGGGAGAAACAGCAAGTAAGGAGTTTGGTAGTTCCATGTCTGCTACTACTTTTGCTGGTTTAATGTTCTCAAAAAAATCATGAACATCTGACATAATCAACGCAGCGGTCCCATCGGGCTTAACAAAACCAGACACGTTTATACCGCCTTCTACAATGGCTGAACCTACTGAACCCCCTGAGAAGTAAAGCTTTCCATCTTTCCCCTCACCTGTTATATTTAAGCCTTGTTTTTTAAGCTCTGCTTTTAAAGCATCTTGTGTTGTCGTTTTGTTTCCTAAAGCTTTAAAGGCTCTTTCTATTTTAGCAGCGGGAGGAACAGGCTTTCCTTTTTTTACTGCGGTGCTTGTCACGTCGTATTGATGTTGTCCTGATGTTTTTTTTGACGGCTCTTTCATCACAACCAGAGCAGGGACACCTGCTTTTCCAAAAGACGCTTTTTGAGCGTTTATTATGTTTTGTTCCAGAGTAGAAGAAACGTCTTCAGATAAAGTCACATCGTACTTATCGCTCTTGGCTCTGTTGTTCTTAGAAAACCAAGAAGAAAGAGTCCCTGTCTGATATTTATTATAAGGCTCTAGGAAAGATTCTTTAGCTATTTCAGTCAATCCTTTGTTTAAACCTCCCTGCCTTCCTCCCTGCTCCCCTATATGTAGTTGATATATAGACTCAGCAACAGCCTTTGGAATTCCTCTTGACGGCAACTCACTAGCTACTTTTGCTATTTCTTCGTTTATTTTTTCGTGTTTAGCAGTGAGTCTTCCTTTTTCTTTAGGCAAGTCCTTGTATTCTTGTTTAAGTCTGGTCAACTTTTTTAAAATTTCTTTACCTTCTTTTGTGTTCTTTAGTTTATTTCCAACAACATGCGCGGCTATAATGTCTCTACCTGTTCTGGACAAACCTTGTTCTCTAAACAAAGCCCTAGCTTCAGGACTAAAATAATCTTTTACTATGTTTTTAGCCCCTTTTCCCGCAAAGGAAACTAAACTGCTTCCTCGTGTTACGGCAGATCTAGTGGCGGGGGTACTTTCAAACGGTTTTGAATCATCTATTCCTGCTTGTTTTTTTACTTTGTTAATAGGACCAAAGTTAGTGAGGGTGTTTAATCCAGATTTAGGGTCAAAAACCTGTCGTTCAATTTGTTTCTCAAGAGGGCTTAAAGGAGGAGAAGCTCCTTCCATTTTGCCTATAGGCGTGGTTCCGGTAACTTCACTTCTTCCGTAGAAACCGGGTATATAGTTATCTAAAGGGGCTAACAACATCCCCTTTCCTGATTTTGGACCAGTAAGTTGGTCTACGGTTGTTCCCGCCATCTTAGCTGACTTAGCCCCAGATAGTGCTTTTGCTCCCGGAATAAACTCAGCTACGTTGAGACCTGCTTCTAGATTTTTAGCCAGTCTAGGGTTTTCTTGTAAGTAAGAGACAGCTTCTTGTCCGGGTTTTGTTTGTGCTGCGTACTGAATACCCTCACCTATTTTTTCTTGTAAGTATTCGTACCCCGGAAGTAGAGAAAAAGCACTATCTAAAACGTAACTAGGAATAGTAGCAGCACTTCCTGCTTGCCTTAGTGCGCTTTCAGAGTACGTGATTTCTCCTGTTGAAGCTGCCCTCATTGCCTCACTAGAGTCTTCTACGGCTTCTGAATAAACCCCCTGTAAACCTGCTATACCCCTATCGTACCAATTGCTCATTTTTCACCTCTTGTTCTTCTTCTGCTTCTGCCATAATCTGTTCTGCCGCTGCTTTAAAAGCTGCATAAACAACAGGTTTTTGTAAAAGAAGTGATTTTTTAGTTTCAGGGTCTTGAGTTCGTTTCAATCCTTTTTCTATTTCTTTAAAAACATCATTAAGCACATAACCCACTTTTGACCTAACTTTTGCTGGCAAAGGTTTTTTCATCATTCTTTTTAGAATAATATAAGGGGAAGCTCCTACCCCAAGTCCTAAAACAGCACCTGCATTTATAACACGGCTAGTTGCTGTTTCGCCCGTTAGTTTATCTAAGCCAAGTTCTTGGATGTATCTTCCCACAGCTCTTTGAGACTCTTCTGCTGCTTTTGTGGCAATATTATCCTGAACACTTAAAATTTTAGATTCTTTCTTTAAAATTTCTTGCGCTTCAGGAACACGATCAAACAAAGTTTTATTTACAGCGTTTCTAAGAATTTTTGCAGATAAGACGGCCGGGTTTAAGTCAGAACTGCCTACTTTAACACCTTGTCTAGACATTTTATCGTCAAAAGAACGTCTAGCGTTTAAAAAACCTTCGGCAGTATTTCCGTTATCTTTAATTTCTGACAGCATTTGCCCATAAAACTTATTAAATTTTTTAGACGCAGCTTTGTCTGCAAAAACACTGCTGTTGTTAGCTCTTACGTTTTTAAACTCTGCTTTAAGAATCTCGTTAAAAACGTCCATAGAAATAGGTTGCTTTCTTCTTCTAGCAATAGCAAAAAGACCTCTGTCTAGTTTATCTAAATAGTTTGTTGTTTTATTTAAATTTTCTTGTAAAGTTCTATTTCCAGTAACCCCTGCTTTTCTTAGCTCGTCTACAACTTCTAATTGTTCTGGAGTTGCTAGTTGTTCTTGGGTTCGTAAAGGACCTCTTGGGTCTGTAGTTAATTTAGCTTGTTCGATGCTTTTCTTTTTGTTTGAATAAGCAATATTATACACATCTTTGTCAATTCCCCTTAGAGGAGAAGTAGTTTTTCTAGTTCCTATAGTACTTATTTTCGCGGGTCTTAAATCAGGGGAGTAGTTAGGAAGTAAAACTTTAGGAAGACCAAGTTGGATTTCAAAAAAAGAACCAAAGTTTGCTGCTTCATTAGGGTACATCTGAGAGTATTCATCCCAAGCTTCTGAACCTTCTGCTAAAGCAGACAGTGCTAACTGTCCCGGTTTTGTCTGCATAGCAGAGTTTAAAAAACTAAGGGCGTCTTTTTGAGTTTCTTCAGGAAGAAGAGCAAAGCCTTTTTCTACGCCTACTGTAATAGCGTTGGCTGCTACATCAAAACCCAAAGAAACTGGGTTTCCTAGTGTTTGTAAAAGAACTGAAGGCAAGTCTGTTCCCCTAGTCGGTTCTTCTGTTCTAATAGGTTCTAAAGAAGGAACAGAAAGATCTTGAACACTTTCTTGGACTCTTCCTACGATAGCTTGACCTCTTTCTACAAACCTTTGTCCCGGCTCCATAAAAATACGGTCAAGGGCTGTAGGGCCTTCATCTATAGGGTTATTTGCTAAAACAACTGCTCTTTCTTCCATTGCTCTGTTAAAAGCAGAAGCATCGTCTTCAGGTTTTTGTTTATCCTGCGTAATAACAGGAGAAAGCCCCATAGCTCTTTCAAAAGCTTCTTTATCGTTAGACATGATAATCCTTTTAAATATCTGCTTTTACAAACTTGCCATCAACCATTTTATACACAGTTCCTTCTTTACCTTCGGGAGCGTAAAAAACTATGCCTGATTGTTCGTCTTTGCTGTATCCAGCATAACGATACTCTGGACTATTCCAGTTTACCATATCTTCAGAACCTACACCAGACAGTGCTTTTTGTACGCTGTCAAGATGGTTAAATATTTTTGTTAAGGATCTTATTTGAGCTTCTTCTGACATGCCCACATCTAAAGATGCAATTTCAGATTGTAATGCGTTAAGTTCTAAATTAGAAACTTGTCCTAAACCAGTAGACCCTGTAGATGACAATCGTTTTAAATTAGCAATTTGTTCTAAACCTAATGTAGACTTGAGAGATTCAATAGCTCTTTGCCTATCGTAAGCGTCTGACCCGGCTAAAAATTGTGCGCTGAGTTTGCCTGTTAAGCCAGAAGCCATAAACTCAGGACCAGCTAAATCCATAATATCAGCTTTAGAACGAACAACCTGTGCTATTTGAGCAGTTCTTCGTTCCTTATCTTTAAGACTTTCGTCTTCTCCTTCTTCTATTTCAATAGTGTCCGTTAGTTCTCCATTTGTAAAAACATACAGGTTTTTCCCTGCTTCTTCAATGTTAATACTAGGTTTTGCAGCAGCAGTAGGTTTAAAAGGACGTTCATACAACACTTCACCTGTAGGAGAAACTAAAGCTCCTCCCGCAGAAAGAGACACGGGTTTAGCAGTTTGCTTTAAACGGGTTCTTAGTTGTTGGACACGAGGCTCCAATAGCCCTGCCCTGTCCCCTGCTTGAGCTGCTGCTTTTAATAAATTAGAAGCTTCTGTTCTAGCCGAATCAGGGAGAGAAGGATTACTAGCATAGTCTTGTAATTCAGACATTAGCATTTGTGCTCCAGCCCTAGTACCTTGTATTTGTTCTTGAGCTTTCCGTTGTTTTTCTTCTCCAGCAGTAGCAGCTTGCATTACTTTAGCCGCCTGTTCTGGGTCTATAGTAGCCAGCTGTTGCGACAAGATTTTCATACTGTTGAAGTCTCCAGAACCTTGTGCGCCCTGTATCTGCTGCATCAACTGGTTAAACGCTTGCTTTTTGCGTTGGTCTCTTATTTGACCTTGTGCACCACCAATAGCCTGACCTAAGCCAAACATACCTTGCAGCATGTCAGGTCTACCTAACTGAGCTAAGAAACTTTCTCCAAATTTAGCCATTATGTATTCTCCTTATTAACTAAACAAGCCGCCAAGTAACCCTTTAACACCCTGCTCCGCAATAGAAGTACCCAGAGTCCCGGCTAAATTAGCTTGTCCTAAGCCTGACTGAAGCAACGCTTGTAAGCCTGAAGTATAGGTTTCGCCATAAGAACCAGCTTGTTGCGCTATAGCCTGTCTTCTTTGTTCTGCAGTAGTCATTCCGGGCTGTACAGCAGACAACAACTGTGCCTGTGGTACGTAACCAGCAGCTAACATGCCTGAACCCATTTGAGCCTGACGTTGTTGTTCTTGTGCTGTAAACTGCATAGCGTCCAGTGCTGCTTTGTTTTGAGCTTCTGCAATTCCACGCTCTAACGCTAAGGCTTCTGGAGTACCTCCAAACATCCCTGTGCGTGTACCTAAGCGTCCTTGTGCTGCTAAACGCTGTTCTAAAGCAAGACGCTGCCGTTGTCGCTCAGGAGACGCTAACTCTTCCATACGTCCAAGAACTTCCTGTTCTCGCATAGAAGGGTCTGCTACAGCACGTCCAAACAGTGTTTCTGCACGTTGTAACTGCTGCTGCTGCAAGGCTTGTTCTTCGGGAGAAGTATCAAGTTGGTAAATCATTTGACCCGTTTCTGGGTCTCTTGTCATTCCAAACTGACCACCAGTAGCAGAAGTCACGGTGTACGGCTGGAACTCAAGCATACCTGAAAGCTTGTCAGCTAAACCGGGTACAAACTCGCCTGAAGCTGTGGTGTACCCAGCTAGTTCTTCGTAGCCTCTTCTGCCTGTTTCACCCAGTTGTTCGTAGGCTTTTGCACCCAGTGCTAAACCACCGGCAGTAATACCGGCACCAAATAAGTTTTCCCAGTTGAATCCTGTGTTTTCCTCATCCATTAGTAGGTTCCTCCGCTAATCGTCCCTGTAGCTAACGTGCCTGTAAAGGTCAGCGCAGGTATTGTTACAGTTCCTGTGAACGTAGGTCCAGCAGTGTCTGCTTTGGTTGCTACTGCAGTAGCGATGTTGTCAAACTCAGTTTCAAACTCAGTTCCTTGAACAACCTTGTTAGGGTCTCCTGCAGACAAAGTATCCTTTGCAGCAAAGTCTGTTACCTTAGTATAATTACTCATATTGTTTTACCTACTAGTGCAAGTACATTGATTTCTTGTATTGACAGTTCGTTGCCATTAATGCTTGTTTCCATACCTATGCTCAATGTTCCTCCACTGCCATTAGTGTTTACAGCGTCTTTAGACGTCAAGATACCGTCAGAGTATTGACCTACGGTGTACTCGTCTATACCAAACTCTGCTTTTGCTTGGTCCTTCAGAGTTATAATACTTGTGTTGTACGAAGAACCAAAGTCGTAGTCCCACTTTAGTAGTATATCGAGACCACTACCACCTACTACCGTAGGTCTAATCTTCTTTAGGAACTTAAGTTTAGAAGGGTCACCAAAGGACAATTCAGGACTAAAGTACTTGAAGCTATAAGGACTACCATTGTCCTGAAAACCTGTGTACTGCCCTATGCCCTGTGCGCTTCCTATGAGTAAGTCTCCGTTGTCCTTGCGTTCATAACAAGTGAAACTAGTGCCGGGCCAACGTGTAACTCTGTATGACCCGTTTTCTAAAGCACCTCTTATGTCAAAACAAAAGCTTATGTTCTGGTTTGTAAAAGTTAGTAGGTAGAAGTTTGCTTCTGGGTAATACACAGACTTGTAAACTTCGTTTGCTTCATTGATTAACTGAATGATGTCCGTAGTAATAGTACCGGACAAACTGCTTATTGGCATAGATTTTTCTTGTATTGTTCTGCCAAAGCTCTTTAGGCCAGTCTGGGAAAGAAAAATAACGTCTACACCAGTGTACTGCACTGTGTCTCTACCTACGCAACCAACACCTGAAATAGTGTCGGACAAAGCCATAGTAGCAGGAGAATCAGCACCTGAGTAAACTACGATACTTCTTTTACCAAAAATGATCAAAAGATTGTTATGTGCTGCTAATGCAACAATTTCGTCATAACCATCAGGCCATACTTTAGCTATGTCGATGGAGCCAGAGGTTCCACCTGACCAGTCATGGCCTATCAAAAGATCAGACCAATAAACAGTTGACTTGTCTGTGGCAAAGTCTGCAGTCCAGAGTCTGCCGTAAGCTGCTAGGACTTCGTTGCCGTACATTGTTGAAGAAACACCTGCTGCACTATTGACAGAGCTTAGTGTTACTACGTTACTATTAGCGCCTCCGGGTGTCCCTGAAGTAGTTACGTTGTATATCAGAGGCTGAAACCCGCGCTGAAAAAAGTAGATGCTGTCGTTAAAGTTGACCATCTTCCAGTCGTCAGCGTTGATCGTGTAGCTACCCGGAGTCTCGTCAACCAGTGTGGTTGTACCACTGAGTATCTTGTTGTTGCCCACAGAGAAGATCTTAGTGTTGCCGTTAGCGTCTCTGAACTCTTTTATAGCACTTAGGTTGTCACTACCTAACTGCGTCTTGTTAGTAGTCGTGACGTTAAGGCCCTTACGTGCTGCTATACGCCCTCTTTTGTCAATCACTGCATTGTCAGCAGTCTCAGCAAAGGAAGGGTCCTGAGACAACGGTGAGTCCTCAGTGTTAATGCCCTTGAAGCCCGGAGCTACAAGATTAATACTTTTGAGTTCTTGTGCCATATAAGTACCTTAAGGCGTGTAGAAGATAGTTTCTTCAGGGTGTCTAGCAGCGTCCATTGCAATAGCATCTGACAAGTACTTGTTAGCCATAGCAAAGTATTCTTGAGTAGAAGTACCCCCGGTTTCACCACGCTCACGTGCAGCAAAGGCTACAGCAAGGTGCATTACTGGCATCGCAGGTATTTTAATAGTGTCCGTGTCAGCACTTAAGTCGCCGTTACGTAACGCACAGTTAAAACGTAAGGAGTAAACTGCGTCAGGCTTAGGGTAAATGTCGATTAACGTGTCACCGTCTGTGTCAACACCGTTGTACGTGTAGTACACAGGTGCGCCAGAGACAGGGTTACCTAGGAGAAACTGTGAGTCAAACCAGTTGTTAGTCTGGTAAATCATGGGAAGGTTAGACGTGTCATTTAACACGTTTAGTTCCTTGATGTTGTTCTGGCTGCCAGTCAAGGAGTAGTTAAAGACTCCAGAAGTAGTAGTGATTGTAAGTGTAGTCCTAAGTGCAGACCAATCCCACGAGTTTTCCACAAGGTCTTTAGCGTCATTAACAAGGTCACCTATAAGTTTACTGTAGGAGTTAGTTTGCACAGAAGTTACTTCTGTTTCCCTCAGCCTCCTAAGTACATTGTTGACTAGATCTTTGTAAGTCATTAGATCATTCCTTTAAACAAACTTTCATTAATAATACGGTCTAGCTCAACAGTGTAGTCTTTAGGCTGGTACTGTACTCCTACAAACTGTGGTAGCTGGTAGTCAAAGCCTCCCATGTATCCGCCACTTGTTGCGTTTCTTCCTGCTGCCCCTGCTGCCCCTGTTGCTCCTGTTGCTCCTGTTGCTCCATCTTCTCCGTCTTCTCCTACGAGTCCATCAGTACCGTCTGTACCATCTAGACCGTCAGTACCATCTAGACCGTCTGTACCATCTAGACCGTGTGTACCATCTAGACCGTCTGTACCATCTA
>VMHT01144077.1_pt1 | contig 12150 bp, 25 predicted proteins | sample 4693611 | NCBI WGS metagenome assembly VMHT01 (sample SAMN12280063, study PRJNA550983) | marine metagenome | isolation source: seawater sampled from same location over 5 years 0.02-0.2 micron viral filtrate | place: USA: collected off the coast of southern California halfway between the port... ...
TCCTTTTTAATTTTTCAGTAGGTAAATTGCGAGCTTCAAAAGCTATAATATCCTCTTTATGCCTAGCTATAACTACCACGTTACCATTAATTTTTTTATGGGTTCGTTGTTTAAACCAGGCTATCTGAGACCACTCAAATAGTATTAAATTACCTTTAACTATCTTTAATTCAATCCAAACGTCTGAACCATTGTAACAACAGTTAACGTCTGGTGTACCTAAGCCAACGGCATTTTCTATTCGTTGGCAATGACCTTTAATATTCATACGAATTAATGTCCATAAAGCCGTTTCCTTCATTTTATTTCTCCCCAGTTAGGTCCTGTTTCTACGTCTACTTTTAATGGAACTGCAAGTTTAATACAGTTTTCCATAACTTCTTTTGCTAAATTTAATTCAGAACTAGATTCAAATGAAAAATCTATCTCATCGTGTACAATAACTTGTGGTATTATACCATTTTCTGCCAGATCTAACATCGCTTGCTTCATCATATCAGCTGCTGAACCTTGGATCAAAGCGTTTAATGCTTTATGAGTAAAGCTTCTACGTAAAGGTCTTCCCGTCCATACTTTATTAGCTGCTTCTTCATTTAAAGGTATCTCTTTATTAGGCCAGATGTTTCTAGCATCTGATGGTTCCCACATATCAAAGTGTCTCTTTCTACCAAGTATTGTCTTAACAAAACCTCTTCTACTAGCTGCATTGCTACACTCATATGCTAAACGTCTTACAAATGGTACACGGTTGTGGTACTGTTCGAACACAGACTTTGCGTCGTTCATCTCCATTTCCAATTTTTGGGCAAGTTTAAAAATTCCCATTCCATAAAACATAGCTAAATTGATAGTTTTTGCTTCTTTTCGGGGGATTCCTGCCATTTCGGACACAATTCGATGGAAGTCTGCTTGATCATCTGAATTAAACTCTTCAACAACTTCTTTAATTCCTCTAAGATTTCTAAGATCAGCATAATGTAATAATATTCTCGGTTCTTGTTGACTATAATCCATACAAGCCCACTGTTTACCATCATCAGGTAAAAATAAGGACCTTACAAGAGGTCCCCAGTAACTATCTCTTGAAGGTATTTGTTGTAAATTAGGTGTACTACTACTAAATCTCCCTGTTCTAGTACCATCTGTATCTTTTCTAAGTTGATGAAACTGGGAGTAAATTCTGCCGTTATAGCTTTGTTCTAAACAAACTCCTTCTATAAAATCTTTTCTCATTTTATTTGTTTTTCTATATTCTACAACTTTCCTAGCAAAAGGATGTTCATGCTGCATTAACCACTCAGATATAAACGAAGGATTACCTTTAGCCGTTGTAGGATGCCAAATATTTAAGCTGTTAAAAGCTTTCTTTAAATCATCACCAGACCATGGGTTTATAACCATACCGCATTCTTTTCTTAATTCTCTTAATAATGTAGCTTCTTTTATCAAAAGTTCTTTATTCAACTTCTCTGCCTTAACCATGTCTATTTTTACTCCTCTAAATCTCATATTCAGTATAACTGGTATTAGTCTAGATTCTAGTTCAAATATTGGCCATAAATCTTGCTGTTGAAGTTTAGGTTCTTGTAATTGCCATATTTTATAAGGTAATTCTGCATCAGCTTCTGCATAAGGACCAACATATCTAGCTGGTAATTTCCAAAGCTCTCCTTTAGGGTTTAAACCCATTACAGTAGCCGCTTCTCTTAATAAAGTTTCTTCTTTATCTATACCTAAATATCTTTTAGAAAGTGCAGCTAAACTATAGCCTCCATCTAACTCTTCGTTCATTAAAGGCTCTGCTACTTGAATATCTCTTAAAGGACCGTTAACTTCTATACCATAAGCACGAAGCCACTCTAGATCGTACAAGATATTAGCACCTACTTTTATTGCGTTACCGCCTAAGGTCTTCTTAGCCCAAGCTAATACTTTATCTTTATCTAAGTTATCTCCGCCTTCATGACCAAAAGGAAAATAACCACAAAAAGATTCTGTTTTAACAGAGATTCCTACTAACTTGCCATCTTTCTTAACACCACCAGGCCCGTGACTCATTAAATGAGGGTCACAAGTTTCCACATCAAAAGAAATAATCTCTGCACTTGATAAGTCAGGGAATTCTTTAGGTGGTCTCCAAGAAGACTTTGGCAAGAACATTGCTAATTGACTCATGTTTAATCCAACTCCTATTCCATATTTGTCTACCTGAGTTAGGATAGCTATTTAAAAATACTATCGTCTTACAGGTTGTGTTCATTAACAGCTTTGTACAACTTATACAAGGTGCCGTTGTTATATAAGCTACCGCTATTTCTTGAGGGTCTCTACATTGTAAAATAGCATTTTGTTCTGCATGTATAGCTTCACAATCATCTAAACCCTCACCTGATTCATGTTGAGCTCCTGGGCACTGCGTTTCACTACAATGTGTTTCGCCAGAGGCCACTCCGTTGTACCCAGTCGCCAATACATGTCCTTTCTTATTAGTTAAAATACATCCAACTTTACGTCGTATACAAGTACTTCTTAGCGAAGCCAATACAGCTAGCGCTAAGAAATATTGTGCTTTACTTATCCTTGAGCTTGCCACTTTTTGCCATTCCCCATAACCATTCTATATGATCGTAAGTTGCATATTCTCCACCAGGAGAAAAAGAATGCTCAGGAGAGACTGGTATTTCTTCTTGATTTTTATCATCTTTTATAATATTATCAACCCTCTCCCAATGCATCTTATAAATGTGCATACTACCAGCGTGTATTATTAAATTTCCTAGTTCCATTTTTGTCCAAGTTGGCTCAAAATGTTTAAGGTGCAACAATATATGTACAGCTAGTTGACTAAAACTAAATACATCATAAGGCCAGCCTAACCACGCGTCAGAACTTCTCATATAAGCATGCATCTCTAACTTTGTACTTCTAAAATAAAACTGTACAGCTAACGTACAAGGTATATCTTTATCTAAGTCAGGACGTTCTCTCCAAATATTTATTACACATTGTCTCGTCATAGGATCACATCTTAACCTCATAACGGCCCAGCTTATCTGATCTCGTATCTTAGGACCATAAGCTCCACCAAAGTACATTCCATCTTGTGAATAATTAAGTATATCTTTACTATACTTTCGAATGGACTCTAAATCATTTCGACCTTCTAGTATCCAGGCAGCTTCAGCCGCCATAAATTTATAACCTAGCTTTCTATCTGGTACCCTTAATATTGGGTTGTTCATATCTACAACTGTCATCATTGGCAGTTCTTTTGTTTCTAAACTTCTAGGACCAGTATTTCGACCTTCTTTACTAATTAGGTCTAATGCTTTTATCCACGTTCTATTGATAGATGACATCTTTTAGCTCCTTTGTTAAATTACCTTTTTTAAACCTCTTAACATACGACGGATGCGGTAGTTCAGCGTGGGTCCTATGCCCCAATTTGTCTACGGCATCGGCCGCATGCCCCCCAAGGGTAATAATCTTTATCTTCTTTGGTTTTTCTTCCATAAATCGTTTAAATAAACCGCTCGTATGCCCGTTATGACTATAAGCATTCATCCACATAATACCATCCTCTGCTATATCTGCTTTATGTAAGCATTGAGTTAAGTATAAACTACATGCTCTATACTCATAAAACGGCCACCAAAGCTCTCTATGCTTAGAATTCACTTGTTCTCCAACAATTAAATGCTTAACTTTGTCTAAATGACCTAAAACGTTCCAGTTATCATACTTTAAGGCTGGTTGCCACTGTTGTTCTTGTCTAATTTTAGCAAAATCTATTGCTCTTTCAACAAATAAGTCTAGCATATGTCCCCATTCAGAGATTTTATACAACATATGGTCATCTTTATCATGAACTCCGCCATTTCTGATCAAAAAGTCAACATAATTTCCGCTATCTTTGTGTTCTATATCACCATACCATAGTTTCCAGTACATTTCTGTCACTAATCTAATATTCGAGTACATCTCGTACCTAATTCTTTGTCTTTTCTTGTGTTTTCTAACAGCGTCTTCTATACTATCAGGCAAACAGTAAATGTATACAGCGCCTAATTTACGCGCCACGCGATCTGCCATCCTACCTTGAAGTGGCCAAGGTGAACCGTCTCTATAACAAGAGGCGTACACTGCTTCTGAAGGCCACCACCTATCTATTATCACTGGTACATCACTTCTAGCTGCATAACGTATAATTGCTGTATGATAATCAAATATTTTATCTGGCCATCTATACCTTAAATGAAAATATTTTCCACCTGTTTGTCTAACTAATTCTTTAGCTAGTGTAGTTTTACCTACACCATCAGGGCCTTCTAAGATAAAAATGGATCTTCTATTTTTTTCCATATTACTTTCCTAATTTTATGCGTTAATGAGTTTTTTAATTCTCTGCTTTGTATTAATTCACAACAAATAGGCTCTTCTTGTTTGGCCCAAATCTCGTGTCCTTTTTCACAATTGCATTCAAAGACCTTAGAAGTCATTTTAAACCCGTTATAAATCTTTATCTTCATCTACTAAATCCTTCAAATATGGTTTTTGCCAATCGTTTGGCTTCTTAACCCCGCCTTTAAATACATCTTTACCACCTTTAACTTTTCGCATGTTGGCCTGATGTACACGGATAAAACCTAGTTCAAAATTAAGCCCCTGCATGCGAGCAGTACCTATTGCTATGTAAACTAAATCAATTAAAGCATCAAATTCGTCTTCAATTGATTCTGCTTTCATATATTCTGTAAGTTCTTCTGTCATATGTCTAGATCTTTCAAGGCGTACCTTAGATGGAAGGCGTCTAGGCCCTCCATCATATTTAAGGTTGAACTTATTCAAGAAAGTATCTACATCCTTAACCATACTCATGGTCTAAGTTCCTCCCATTTATCACTACTTGACCATCTTCCAGGAACATCACCAAGCGCTGGAAAGTGCCTAGTACCTAATGGGTCATAAAACAATGACCAAAGTACATTACGAGAACGATGAGGAAACAATGGAGCAAAGATCGTTGATAGATAGTTTGTATCATAGTACGTTCTTAATGCTTCAAATGAGTGCCTATGTTCCATAAGTTCTTCTTTATAGTCTTTGATACTAGCAAAAGTACCCCAATGACCTAAGATTCTAAAGCCGCTATCTTCTAAGATAGCTCCCATAGCCTGATAAGTCATCTCATTGATGTGATTCTCTGCAGCACCAACTGCAGGGTCCCAACACGGTGTACTTATAAATACATTAGCACTAGGTTCCATCAATTCGATTATCTTGGTTAACATTCTCCTACAATGTTCAGGAGCTACATGCTCTAAAACTTCAAAACAAACCACAATATTTGGTGGCTCATTAAAGTCATCTTTAGTTAAAGTACAGACATCTGTCTTTCCTGCTAATTGAGGTCTCCAAGCAGCATTTTTAAATTGCTCTGGTTGCTCTAATTTGTTAACATCTACACCATAATACTCAGTCGGTCTCATTCTACTAGAATGAAGCAACTTAGCTAATGGTACTTCTTTCCCACAGCCTATATCTAAGATTCTAGCCGACTTATATCTCTGCTGTTGTGCTAAGAATTTTGCCACATGGGTCCATCTTAGACAATGAGCTATATAATCTCGGTGTAAAAAACCTCTAGATTCAGCACTGTTTATAGAAAGATGCGTCTTGTCGATCGGTCTATTCTTGTTGGCCATATTCTTGCTCCAATTTAGAATAATTGCTTAAAATGTACCTATGAGTACTTTTATCAATGCAAGCTAAAACTTGCACGTCTTGTGATACCATATTTACCTTACCTTTTCTTTGAACATCACAATACCTGTGAAATTCCTCTTTTGTTACAATCATTATTCCTCCTATTCGTTATATGTATATCCACAATGGATACACTGAAAATCTGGTTTATGCATCGTTATAATAATATCTATACATCGTCTTGACACTAATAACCCTCCATAGTAAGTCAGTATCCTAGACATAGGCTGATCTGACTTAAGAGCATTAGAAAATGCCATACATTTCACTAACTTTTTCTTCTCTATGCAATCATTTGCACGGATAAGTTCTAAGAGTACGTGCGCCTGTTTTGGTAGACGCACGTTACCTCCATGTGATTGACGAAATATATAGTACCTAAGCGGCCTTTGCATAATCCATCGCCATAGTTAACGCATTACGCTTCTGCGCAGCACGCGATCCGAACCAAGCACTTTTAAGAGTTGCGTTCCGGTCCCTACCTGCCTCATGGTCATGGTAATAAGTAACAGCATTAAGAGCTGTCCACCATGAACCCTCAGACATTTTAGCACCAGGTTGAGCACTGAGCAATTCATGAACTCTACTAGCTGTGTTATTCCACTTATCTATTACAACTTTTTCATTGAATAGAGTTGGATGGAACAACGCAGTTATATAACGTTCTACATCTGCTTCAGTATATCTCTTCTTAGCTAAGAATTGCGCTTGTTCTTTAAACGCGTCTAATTGACTTGTTGCAAGACCTAAAGCAACCTTAGCTTTGTGCATAGCACTATGATTAAATTCACTAACATGTGGCATACGGAACCGATCGCTCGATTCACCTAAAGCCATAGTTAATGTATTATTACACACTACACGTATAGGAGTGAACATTATAGTTAATGCTTTCCCCCATTGATGTGGATGTGAAATTAACAGATGTCCTTCAATTTCATCACCGCCTGGTAATTTAAAACCTTCACGAATTTTCGCGAGGCCCCAAACCTGACGGCCTTCATCTAAAGAACCTGCTGTATCCATACTCATATCGCCAGACTCTGTAAATTCTTTAAAGAATCTAAAGACCTGATCATTTTGTATGGGCACATAGTTTTTACCACAAGGACCAAGAATCTTATTGCTATCAGATCTAACAAGTATATTCCACTCATCAGACTTAACATAAGAACCTTCATCCAAATGATAAACAGGCTTACGCTCGACATTCCAGTCAAGACCAGCTTTCACAAGCATTTGTTGAGGTGTTAGATTGCCATCAACCTGTTCACCTAAACCATGCCATGGAGTCTGGCCAGCATAGGCCATAGTTTCTACCATATGTGACATAACATTCTCCTTTCATTTATATTTTTCCTATATATTATATTATAATACAAAGGATTCCCGAAGATAACTTCATTTATTACTAAATTTACCATTATCTTGTTCTATTGTTTCTTGCTGTTGTTTACCAGCTATTTCAGAGCTTTTAGCGTACCCATGCTCGACTAACATTGCTGCTAGTTGAGCACCGAGACTTCTATAGTTCTGATCAGCGAGTTTCCTTAAAACACGAAAAGCAGTCGTTGGTATACATAGATATGTATGACCATCTCCCATAGGCTTTTTACCATCTTTACGTTTATTAATGGACCTTGTTTTTGAGAGCATCTTCACCTCCCAAAGCAATAAACTTTTCCAATTGTGTTGCGCTTAGACCAAGCTCTTCTGTCATATCATAAACAGTACAAAGCTTAGCGACCATTCTAATAGGGTCATGTTCTGCCTTAAAGAATACACTCAACAAATGTTCATGTGGTTCTTCAGTAAGAGCTTCTAAGAAACTCTTATCAGACATTAAACAGATCTCCCTAATTAAAACTACTAAGACAGCAACGTCTCTCTTAGTTAATGTTAACTTTTCTTCCAATTGTCTCCTCCTATTCTTCTTTCGAAGAATTCTTTAAATTGTTGGTATTATAACCCACTCCGTATCGGTTGGTTTATCCTCTCGATGCAACGTACCAGGACCATTGCCCTCTTCATCTTGCATTACGGCCCACCATTTACCGTCATCTAGTTGAAATATAATTCCTTTAGGTTCATCTTCATCGCTATAATTGTTATATTGAACGTTGACTATAGTTTTACCTAAAAGGTGTTTTCTAGCCTCCTTCGTCCATCTTAGTTCTACTTTATCTGTTATCTTAATTGTCATCTTTTTCCTCCTTTACTTCTGTTGGTTCATTGTGGGACCTTTCCCAACTTTCATCATCTGGTTCTAAGTCTCCAGAATATACATAGTCTATGGCTTTTTGCGCAGTCGATGCTTGAACATGAAAAGTTCTTTGAACATCGTAAAACTCCGTCACTATAAATATTTTCATTTCTTCCTCCTATTTGCTATTTCTCTCTTCTTTTTAAGTATCTTTTTAATAGTCTCTCCAGCGCGACCATCTTCTGGTATTTTGCCTGTACCTTCTATACGATTAAAAGTAATAATCTCTTCTTCAGCATCAAATCCAATATCATCATTCAATAAATGATGTAGAGTCCTTTCCCATGTTTCAGGGTCTTCTAATTCTCTGCAAGTAATACAATTATCTATATCCGGGTATGCAAAGTGTCCAATTTGAAGTTCTGCTAAATATTTACAATAATCAGCTGGTGGCCGTTTAATAGGCGGTTGAGTCTTGGACTTTCTTACCCATATTCTCTTCTTCATGTTTTATCGCCTACTATATCTTTTACTTTTTGTACTATCCACTCTTCATTACGTATACGAAGTAAAATATAAAGGGCCTCTTTTAATTTCTTTTTCGCAACTTCATTTGTACAGTGGGTGATCGCCAACTCAATGGCTTCAATAACATCTGTATATTTATCTACTCTCATATTTTATCTCCCATAGTTCCCATAGTCTTTTTCTTACTTTAGAATTTGCCGCTATTTCATAAGCTTCATCCCAATCAAATGTTGTATAGGTAATGGGTGCATAGCAGGCTCTACAGCCAATATACCCCTCACAACCTTTAGCACTAGCCCCGCAACAGAGTGTTAACTCATCGTCACCATCTGAATAAAGGCTAGTTGTTTCTTCTAAACTCATCTTTATCTCCTCATTTCATATTTTTAATAAAGCTTTTCCATCCAGCATTTACTATTTTTTCAATCATCCCAGCGGTTGTTGTTTTATAATAAGCCGCCATAACTTTAACTCGCTGCCGTACCAGAGGATCTACACCTCTAAGATACAACGGCATTTCTTTTGTTTTTTTCATCTCTTTCTCCTATTTTAATATCTTAAAGCCAGTATCTTTTAAGGCTCTGGATAACTCAAATGAGGGCTCCAAACCTACAAGATCGATGCACATACTTCTAATTATGTGCTTTATACCATGATATTTATCTTCTAACGTATATTTGTCTCCCTTAGAGTATCTTTTAACTTTAAGCGAGTGCGCCTTAACGTCTTCAGGAAATATCTGACTAGCTTCCAATATTCTACGCAAACGTTCAACATCACCTTTTGTTATATTAGAGCGACATTGTTTTTCAGGCCGTACCGTTGACTTATTACGACCTAAGTCAAATCGTATGGCGTGTTTGTAGAATAAAGTTATATTCATCTTCATTCTCCTATATTAATGGATGTTTATCTATTTTTTCCATATATTATATTATATAATAAGTATCACTATAAATATACATCTTTTATTATTGGCGTTCAAAGACCAATAATTCTTTTCATACTATATATATAGACTTTTCAACATATTATTGACATATTGTATTTATTGGCAATCTAACATATTTTTTTAGTTTGTTTTTAAATAGTTCCTATATATAAGAGAGCCAATATCCCTATCAGCTCTCCGATGCCTTCCTTCTAGGCTATAATCTTATCGGGTATATTAAACTCTTTACTATACCTAGTATATCACAAACTTGAGTCATTCTAATATCTTGGGCTTTTTCGTCATCAATATCCTTTTCTGACATTTCCATAAAACTTTCTATAAAGTCGTACCCGCCATAATCTAAGAATTTTTCAAACTCATTACTGTTAATCAGTTCTTTGAATAACTTCTTTGCGATATCGACTTTTTCTTCTCTTGTCAATATCTTCATCTTGTATCTTTCTCCTATACTAAAGTTTCTAACATCTTCATAAAATATTTTCTTATAGTATCATCATTCCACACCATTACAGAGCCTGGACTAACAATATCCCAACAATTACGGTCTCCATGTTTCTGACAATCGTATAACTTTGGAACGAACTGGAAAGGTTTCTTATGTTTTCCTTTCCAATCAATTATCTCATTATCATACAAATCCGACGACCAATCATCTCCAGCTATAAATTCTGGAGTAGCTCTGTCGAATAGGTTTTGATAAGGTTTTGTTAACCAAGGGATATCGTACTGTATTCCAGAGTGTGGTAAATCTTCATCTTCACCACTCCACATCACTGATCGAAAGTTATAATTACTATCTAACAACCACCAATGTTCGGAATACGGGCTACCAATATCATAGGTTTTCAAAATGTATCCTCTACTATACGGCTCTACTTGGAGTTGTAATTCTTCCAAGTACGCAATGTCAAGAATATTAGAACAAAAGAGACCCTTGCCTTCTTCTTGTCTCATCATCTTTACCTCGTATTAGGTAGGTAGCCAAGTTAATGACTACCTACCAGTTTTATTATCTAAGCATTAACTTCTGTCATCAGAACTTTAGTGCCTTTCTCGCCTCTATACCACTGTCTGTAGTAGTCAAATATACTGCCTGGAGCTTGTCTGGTACGCAATATACCTTCTTTCTCCATTCTTATATAAGCACTGTGGACGGTTTTCAGATCGACTTTTTCACCAAACTTGATACCAAACTTGGTTATATTTTTATAAGTGTCTCTGGCTTGTGGAGGAAGACATTTATCCCACTCCGCAATCTTATTAAAATCACTAAATATAAACAACTTAGCTTTTTTAACAACTTTACCGTTCACCTTACTAACTACTGGAGTTTGTGGTTTAGAGTTTGTTTGTACAACATTCTCCATTTTCATTCTCCTGTATGTTTATTAATATAAAGTGAATTTTTTCCACTTTATAATTTATTATAAACCAAGTAATACTATAATAATACTCCTTTATATTATATTTTTTCTTCAAACTCGATTAAAAATCAACTTTTATAGGGGCCAGGCGCTCTAATTTTTAATATTTCGTTAGGGGGCCAGGAGCAGAAGCCCTTATTTTATTATACTTCGGCTCCCCGCCCGCGACCTTGCGGACTCCTCTGAGGATGGCGGACAACAAGCACAGATTTTGCGCACATCTCTGGCCTCCAGTTACGTACTTACTGGCTAACACATCTTTACTATTTCATCCGATTAATCCATATCACACCTCCATTGATGTTAGGTTAATCTACACTTATTATTACGACTTACTACTTAGTAAGTTTATAGTGTAAAGGTTGGAATATCCTTTGATCACGACTTTTTTCAGCACCGTAGTACGTCCAAAAGAAGGAAGGACTCTGAACAGAAATATCTGACCAAGCTTGTAGTTTATTAGACTTCCAAGCTTCATCAAGATCTTTAAGACCAGATTTAAACTCCGCCACTGTTAGTTCACGACCTGTTAAGCCTGAGTCTCCCATGAGTCTCCAAAGAACTACCAAGTTAGGGGTTAACCCCCAACGACCTTTCCCACGTGGGTTAAGACCTGGTTTCGCTTGTTCCAACTCTTTACACGATTTCACATATATGCTGTCAGACATAATGATCCTCCGTATATTGAGTTTCAATTTACCATTCCATGTAACATTTCCTATCCATGTTATTTACATCTCTTGTTTACGCTTCGCTTATATCGATTACTCCTACCAAGTGACGCAAACTAGTTGCATCATTGATATTTTCTTCAATTTCACGAAGTAACTGAAGACTTTTTACTTCTTCGTCACTAAGATACTCTTCTGAAAACATCATAGCACCTCCCGCCTTTCGGCTGTTGGCCCATATCCATTGGGACTTGTTAAATTCTATCTAACTCAGGCATTGGTTCTTTCGATGTAATCCTAACTAGTGGGTTACCACCAGCTGGACCGTGTATCTCAAGAACTTCAAACGTTGCATCATGTTTCTTCAACCATATTAAGAATGATTGAAGCTCACAATCAGCAGCTATATCAGTATCATATATATGCATCACATTTTCCTCCTGCCTTTCGGCTGTTATATAAGTTGTATTATTATTAAGTAATTAATATATCAGTGCATAGTAACTATTAGTTACCTGCTACTTATATCTTTTTACGTTGACGATCGAGTGACATAGATCAATCCCGTCTGTTTCCACAACAGTCAGTACCAATCTAACCAGA
>VMHT01093285.1_pt1 | contig 12148 bp, 17 predicted proteins | sample 4693611 | NCBI WGS metagenome assembly VMHT01 (sample SAMN12280063, study PRJNA550983) | marine metagenome | isolation source: seawater sampled from same location over 5 years 0.02-0.2 micron viral filtrate | place: USA: collected off the coast of southern California halfway between the port... ...
CATCGTGTGGCGAGAAAAGAGTTATGTTGCCGCCGGATAAAAGCCTTTCATACATAGTTTTGTTAAGCTGAATTGAATAGTCTAGTTTACGTACACGATTGTCTTCAGTACCTTTGTTGTTCTTTAGCACAAGGATGTCTTCAATCTCTTGATGCCAAAACGGGAAGTGTGTAGTTGCACTGCCGCCACGTACACCATTTTGTGTACAACAACGTACTGTTGCTTCAAACTTCTTTAGGAACGGGACAATACCTGTGTGTGCTACTTCTCCACCTCTGATTTTTGCGTTGACGCCTCTGATACGTCCCGCATTGATTCCGATACCTGCCCTTTGCGCCGTATAGCGTCCAATAGACATATCGCTGGCAAAGATGCTATCAAGGGTATCGTCAGAGTCAACAAGAACGCAACTTGCAAACTGCCTGACAGGGGTCCTGACTCCAGCCATGACTGGCGTTGGGATATTGATTTTAAATAATGAGGTCGCATCGTAGTATCTCCTTACATAATACATTCTATCTTCTTTAGGATAATTTGCAAATAGCGTTGCCGCAATCATCATGTACATGAACTGAGGAGTTTCAAATATTTCGTCTGATGAACGATCCTGAACTAGATATTTGTCAACTACTTGACGTAGTCCTGCATAGGTAAAGTTTTCGTCACGCTTATGTTTAATATATGAGTTAAGTGTTGCTAGTTCTTCTTTAGTATACATTTGTAATATACTAGGATCATATACACCACGCTCGATATTTTTTTCTATCATATCTAAAAAACTAATTGCATTAAACTCGCCGAACACTTGCTTGTTTAAAGTATATGCTAATAATCTTGCAGCCGCATATTGGTAATTAGGAGCATCTAAATTAATTAAATCGTTTGCACTACGGATAAGAACTTCTTGAATTTCTTGTGTACTCATACCATCATAAAACTGTATATTGGCATTCATTTCGATTTGACTTGCACTAACTCCTGCTAATCCTTCACAGGCATGCATCACTACTTTATGTATTTTATCGATGTTTAAGTGTTCTTTTGAACCATCACGTTTGATGATCATTGTTCCGTTTGACATATTTTCATTCCTCTTCGTTCTCTATTAGTTTCATATTTATTGTAGTTTGGGCATGCTGTATTTCTTCTTGACTTCAAACTGATCTGGCGGTAGTTTAGCATAATTTCTCACGCCGATCGGATAACTGATTAATAATTTATCTATGTAAAGTAAGTAATTAAACATAGAATTCTTTTTGTCTATAACGATATGTATCTCAAAATTTGACTCAGAAAAACGGTCTGTTAACTGTAAAGAATAACACATACCTAGTACGATACAGAACTCACAGTATTGATTCTCCTGTACAAGTTCCCACGGTGTTGGCCAGACAGTTTCGTCCCATGGATCAGTATGAATACTAACTATAGGAGATTGACTGTAAAAGTCAAAAACATCTTGCATTGGGTTATTTGATGTTTCTAAAGATTTTCTAAACTCGGACCAGGCTCGAAGGCGTTGATCGTTATTTTTATCGAACATTATTCACCTGTAGCATCAATGTTTGTTTTTGATAATGTCACCTTGAATTCTATTTGCGATAAATCATCGCTAGGCATATTGCTACCTATGTTTACATCTATTGTTTCGTCGAGTGTATCAGCATCAGCATCTTGTATAAGGACGTTAAAAGATATATCATCTTCATATGCTTGTACTCCAGTATAGTTATGACTGTCGTGTAATGTTGCTGTTTTGTCTTTACCGTTCACGTTTATAGTAAGTATTCCTGTTCTATAAGCTGAATAATTTCTACTTGCTATTTGATAGTGTATATCAAAACGCTGACTAGCCACATCAGTTTCTGCCGGAAGTCTAAATCTTTTCTGATGTATGATACCGCTATCATCTGTGCCTGTTCGTGAAATTGTATTTAATATATGTGTTTCACCAAATACAATATCCGCTGGGCCTTCAACTTCTGGGAGATATGCTACACTGTCCCAATATGAAGGATCATATGATAATACTGATGTTCTACTAAAAGTATCATGGTCACTTGAGTTTCCTGGCTGTTCAAATTTAACAACACTTACAGCCGGAAAGTGATCAGCACTTCCGTCGTTACCACACAAAGTAAACATATTATTTGATAGGTAATTCTTTGTACCAAATTTTGCCCAAATTGCATGCTTGTTTATATTTTCAAAACTGTTATGCATAATTGTATTTTCATATGGGCCTGTTTGCTTACCACTGTTTGCTGTTAAATCTACTGTTAACAATCCAGAACCAAAAGCAATTCCATATGCACAATTACTAAAGTTAACGTCTTTAATATGATTGTTGTTTGTATCCCAATCACTTGACATTCCGTATTCAAATCCTTGAATATCACAATCGTAAAACTTAATACGTTTTGTTTCAACTGTACCGTTTAGACTGTTCATTTCTATTCCTATAGAACCTGCATCAGCTGCATCGCCTGTTATCCACGGACCTTTAACTTTTACATCTTTAAATATACTATCTTTACAGCTATCTAAAACTATGGCTTTGTTTATTACAGTTGTTTCTAATGTTATACCTTCAATGTGAATATTTGTTGCTTGGTTTAACGTTGTACTAGTTGCATCACTTGCTGGTGTTCCTACTGTACTAGTGCTGTTTACAGTTTTAAATAATGGCTTATTAGTTGTTGCTGATCTAATTACTGTTTTGTCACTACCGTCACCGATAATAGTTGCATATGGAGGAATATAAATTGTATCGTCAATTACATACTCACCAGCTGTAAGGTATAATTTTACTCTACTTCCAATTGAACCTTTGATTGCATCACTAAGATAGAGTTGGTCAATAGCTGTTTGTAATTTAACTGTTGCTACTTGTGTAGTTTCACCTGTTAGTCCAAAAGCCTTACCGTTTACTGTATCATCTAAGCGATCTTGTAATGATCTTGTTACTGGTGTACCACCTGGGCCGCCTGTGTCCATCCATGCATCATCTGCTCTGTATGTATATGTATCAGCTAGATCAAATATATTATCGTATTGTGTTAAAACTTTTGTATTACCTACAGCTGGCGCTCCTTCACTAACAGCACCGTTACCTATAAATAATTCCCTTGCATCAACAGCCCAACCTAACTCACCTGAAGCAAGTTGAGGTATGCCGCTACCTGCGTTTTTTTGTCCTCTACGGACTTGTATTCTTGATATCTGAACTACAGCCATTTCATTCTCCTGTTATACATATTTATCCGTGTTTCTCATAATATGCATACACTCTTTCATACCATTCATGTTTCCATTCATCGTATTCATGCGGCCATAAGTCAAATTGCTGATAGGTCTCGCCCCCTAATATCATACTGTCATCACCGCGACTACACATAAACACATGTCCTTCACGTATATCTGTACCAAATACAGCATTGTGTGCTTCTGCGTATGCAACCATTTGTAAGTAATAATCAACTACCCACTCTTGTTTCTTGGGCTTATTAGTTTGTTTAAAATCCATAATAGCAGGGTTACCTTTAAATGTTCCTACTAGATCGGTTGTGCCTGCATACAGTTGCGGCACATAAAGTTGTACTTCGCTACCCCATATATTGTCTACATGCACCATTGCTTCATCACGTATTACTTCAGCCATGCGGTGTGCTTTTTTAGCAAATGGATTACTGCCTGGAGTTGGCCATTCGCCAAACTCTACATAGTCTTCAAGGTACTTGTGCATCCGTGTGCCTACGCCTGCGGCTTCGGTTGTAATTTCTCTTGCTTTTTGTTCTCCTACTCGTTTGCGCCAAGCAATAAGATGTGTTTTATCTTTAGTAGCATCTAAGATTGTGGTAACACTTGCAACAGCATGTCCATCGGGTGTAAGATACTTACGTTTACCGTCTACTTCTTTTCGTGATATAGGTTTATAGTCGAACTTATTTTGTATCAGTGTTGTCATGTGTTTCCTGTTTAAAATCTATAATAAGACATCGTCGTGTTGATGTTGTTGGGTATGCACCGTGTTGAATAGCCCCTTCCATTACAAGGAATTTTCCTGCCCAATAAGGACACACTTGTACAATTTGTTCACCGTCTGGTTCAGAAAAAACTGCATAGAATGCTCCGTCACTTGTGTTTTCATTTTCATTTGTATCAAAATATATTACAGTGCTTATAATATTATACCTATATGCATGGCTATGTAAGGCTTGCCATCCACCTGGATTATATGTAATAGTCCAAGCCTTGTCAAGCTCACCTGCTATAATAGGTGATTCTTGTTCTGTTAATAATTCGTTTGTGCGTTTACGTACAAGATCAGCTACACTAGCAATATCTTCGTTTTTATAATAGTGTTGTATACCGTTGTTTGTTGCTGTAGTAAATCCATTACGGTTATCTTCTAATCCGTCAAAAAGATACTCTAACTTTTCATGACCTGGAAAGTCAGATTCAATAATCCATTGTTGAAAGTTAAATGCACTTAGTAGTCTTGTCAAAGTATTGTTCTCCTATTGTTATTATTATAACACAATATAGAGATAAGTCAAGAGTTTTTTTAAAGTTTATTGCCTAAGTCTGTTGCTGACTTGGCCATGCTTGATACAGCATTTGGATCAGCTTCTCCGTTGGCTACCGGACTGTCTGATGGTGTTTCTTTTGTTTTAGGTTCGACGCCTTTTTCACTAAAGTTTGCTATCATCGACTTAACTCTATTATCAGTGTCGTAAGCAGCTTTAAATGTCTCATAATCAAACTGTTCGCCGCCTACATTTTGCATAATTTTGTTTAAGTCTAAATTACGTGCATCAGTTCGTATATCGTTTGGAAGTGGCGTGTCAAAATGTAAGAACAGTTTGTCACCGTTCTGATCAGCTTGTCCAATAAGTGTTCTTAGAACATGAACAAGTTTAGGAGAAGCTGTAAGTCCAACTTCTTCACCTGCTTCATTGATAATGTCGGACATCAACATTGTTGTATCCTTAGTTTCTGCTTGAAAGGATTGTGCCTAATCTACGTGAACGTTGAATTGACTCACGCTTTGCTCTGCCTGCTTCGTCGTCGCCACCTATTGCCGCTTCAGCTGCTGCAAAATCATCATCAGCTGCTGCATCCATATCGTCAGTTGGTTCCATTGCTGGCTCTTCTGCATCTAAAGCTGGCTCGTCACCCATAGCATCCATTGGCTCTGCTTCACCTGTTAGCATACCAACACCTTGTGTTAATGCAACTCTAGTTCCTTCCATTGCTGTGTACAATGATTCTAGTGCAGGCTTAACTGTGTTTGTAAATGCTTCACTTTGTTGTGCGCCCATTTCGTCTCTGATAGCATCAGCTAGTTCTAGCATTGATTCACTTTGCATTTCTGCTGTGTCTTCCATCCAACCAGTTAATCTATCAACCATATCTTTAGAAGCCATTACTATTTCTGCTTTATCTTCTTCACCTTCAATTAGTTTAGTAAAATAATTGTTGATGATGTCTTTACCTTCGTCTATGTGTTTTGATTCTTTCATGTAGTCTGACTCCTTAACCCAGCAATCCTGTGTAGGATCATTACAATCGTTTTTGCAATCTGTTGTTGGCTTACCAAATGTATCGCCACACTCTTTACATACTGCTTTCACTGCACCTTCTTTAACTACAGCTTCATTCTTCTTTTTTAAGAACGCTGGCTTGTCGTCTGACTTATCATCAGGTGTACCATTGTCGTCCATTGGCATCTTGCCGTCTTTTGGTTTTTTCGCTTTATCTTCTTTGTCGGCTGATTTACCTTTTTTCTTGTCTTGATATGCTTTAAGACCTGCAGGCACTTCACCTTCGTCAATATCAGCTCTTTCACTAATCGCTGCATTAAGAACGTCTAGGAAGAGTTTGTTCTTACTGTAGGTTTTGTTCTGTGATAAGCCTGAAAAACTTTCGTTAGTTTCAATATCACTAAGTTTTGTTCTTAGTTTGTTTCTAGCATCTTGAAGTTGTTCAAGTGTAAACGAATCAACGTTTATCTTTGTACCATATTTTTTGGCCATTGTTTCATTCAGTGTTTTTGAGTTCACTGGTTTGTTAATATCTCTAATTTGCATATCTACTCTTCCCTAGCATAAATGTTGTTATAGTTATTTATCACAGTTAATTAAATATCATGCAGTCAAGATGACGCTTTGCGTCTTCTGTACGTATTTTTGCTATATCTAGGCGTGTTTCTGTGACTTCTTTCTTCATTTCGTCTTTAGTTGTTCGCAAAGTATGCGAATAAAACAATGCATCTGAGAAGTTTTTCTCAATTACTTTATCTAAGTCTATTGCATTTGCTGTAACATTATGCCCTTTAGCTAGATTTTTTGCTATTGCTACTGCCGCTGTCTTACTAAATGTAGTTGCTATATGATCTTTTGTTTTTAAATTGTGTATATGAAACCCTTTTTTGTTCTCACGAATAACTAAGCTACCAATACGGATACTATTACCCTTAGCATATGGAAACATGCTTGGGTCTAAGTTTTCTTCTATTAGTTTTTTAAGTTCTTCTACTAAGTTAGAGTTCATTTTTAGCAACCATTATACCTTCTTTGGATTGTATTTTACTTACCAAACTCTTGCGTATAAGGTTGTTTATAATGACTTGCTGTCGTTCGTTAAAACTTCCGAACGGAACCATACCTTCGAGCTGGGTTAATTCTTGCTGTTCTTCATTAGTTGTATAGATATCAAAGCTACCTATAAGTTCATTTAATTTCATTTTAGTGTGGCCAGTTGCTGTTGTAATGCTTTCTTTTGATCATCTAAAGATTTAATTTGGCCCTGTAATGCTGTTCTTTGCTGAACGATTGTTTTCTTTCTTTCAGCTTCTGCTTTTGCTGGATCGGTAGGTGCTTGTCCTGCCGGCATAGGATCTTGTGTCGGAGCTGCACCTTGTCCTTGTGGTGCTGTTGCTGTTGGCGCCGGAGTTGCATTTGATCCTTGTGGTGCTGTTGCACCTGGTGCTGTTGCTGTTGGCGCTGTAGCTTGTTCTATTTCAAAAATCTTCATACTCTTGACCTCTTTCTTGGTTTATTTAACTTCTTAATTCTTTTTGAACCTGGTGCTGATCTTTTTGTAATTTTAGTTTTAGCAGCTACTAAGCCTCCTTTAGCTGTACGTGTCTTCTTTAATGTATTACTTGCTTTTACATTTAACGGTGCGTTACATGCAGATGGACTAGCTCGAACTTGTCCTTTGCGTGGCCCGTATGTACATCTAAACTTAAGACTTGGACTTTTACCTGGGCGTCTTTGATACGCTCTTGATGTTATTTCAAGCACATTCATTTTCTTCTATTCATTCCCTTGGCTAATCTAATACTTGCTGGGTTTGTACGCTTGGTACGTTTTGATACTCTTGCCATTTTAGCAGATAATCTAGCTCTAGTACGCTTCATTACAGCTCGTTTTTTAACATCCATTGGTGCAAAACATGCACTAGGAGTAGCTACAATTCTATTTTTACGTTGGCCGCCCATGCAACGGTACTTACGCACTAAAGACTTGCCTTTGCGAGCCCAAATTTGTTTTTCGTCGAGGGGTGATGTGAGTTCTCTTAATAACATATAGTTATTTATACGTTTATTGTAATGAAATTAACAGAACGACTATTGTAGATAATAATCCAGCTACTATTGTGCCTGCGGCACCAATAATAACTTTGGTCATTGATTTTTGACCTGCTGTAATATCACGGTGAATATGTTCTACTTTAGACTCTATGTTTACCATACGAGTTTCAAGATTCTTGTAACGCTGTTCACATAAGTCAACATGCGCTTCTAGGTTCTCTTTTTCTAAATTAGTTGTAGACATTTAGTTATTCTCCGTTGTAATTATTTATCGATTATTTCAAATAAAATGTTCTTATCAGTTACATGTTTTGTAGAAAAAATGTTATTAGTATTAGCTGCTGTTTCTTCAAGGTTTACTATTACAGGTACAAGATCAAAATCATTAATCATCATATCCAAAGTTAATGCGCCTTCGTATGTATTTTCAAATTCAAATGTCCATACTCTTTGTTTGCCCTTAATAGCACTGCCAAACTTGTATTCAAGTTTATCAACATCAATCACAGACTGTGTACAACCTAAAGGTTCAACATTAACACGTAGCCCTATGGTTTGAAACATAGTATTAAAGTTTGCTTGTTGATTTTCTTTTTTCTTGTCTTCACCGCGACGAGCATTTGTTTGTGTTATGTCGACTACAGTTGTTAATTTAAATAGCATACACTTACTTATAGTCATAAAAAAAGGCCCACTTAAAAAGTGAGCCTTTAATGTTAAGTTACAGTTAAGCTATTAAGCTACTGCGAAACTTGTTGCTGCTGCTACAGTTGTATCTGTACCAATGCCGTCTAGTTGTACTAAACGTGCTTTGATTGAAGCTGCATCGCCGTGATGTGCGTCCATGATCACACTCATTACGCCTGTTGCGTCATTGATAGCATGTGCCATTAATGGATTTAATTCTCTAAGAATTAAGTCATAAGTTGAACCATGTGCTGCGTCTACTGCACGTAGATCTACTGGAGCATCATCTGTTCCGTCTGAATCACTGTCTAAACTGATTAAAAATCCGTTTATTTGTGCTGTTTTTTCTAAAGTACCGACTGCATTATCGCCGCCGTTTACTGGTGTTACGTCATAAGTTGCCATTTTATTTCTCCTGTTATCATTAAATGGACCAGCACCCTCTGTGCTGTTCTTGTATATGTATTTAGTCTCTTAGGAAAAAAACCTAGTCTTTGGTGCTTTTTTGGGCTCTTTTGTGTAATACACGCAATTGATTAATAAATGCAGGGCCTGCACGTACAATATCATGTACCATTTTTATAATAGGAAAATAAGCTGTAATAAAATTACTAGGCACACTTGCGCCTCTACTAGCCAATTGCACAACTCTTTGTGCTTGCATTAGATTCTTTGTTCCAACTAAAAATCTATAGTTTATCAAGTCTTTTGATTCTAATGGCATATCTGGTAAACTAACAGTTGGTTCGTTGTCTTTGACCAATCCTGTTTCAAAGTTACCTTCAACAGCTAATTTTTCTAAGTCGTCTATTATGTCACTTGATCTTAATTTAGCTCTAGTTGCATACAATAACCTTGTAACATTTTTCTTTTTGTCAAGAGCTGTTAAACTATCAAAGTTTCCTATTGCTCTACGCATATTTTTATAGTCTTGGTTAACTATTTTTAAAGATGTTTCAGCACTTACAAGAATTGATAATGCATTAGTTGGATTGCTTCCGTTGCCTATGCTAGTTAGGTATCCGTTAATTTGCATTGTAGATAGGTAAGTTGTCTTACGCATTGTTTTTGCTGCGGCAGGATTTTTAAGTTTATCCTGTGCATCATCGCCTCCAGATACAAAATACATAAAATTGTATAAGTCAGTTCCGCTTGCTTTAAATGAATTATAGTTTGAATAACGTGTTGTACGACTAGCATAACTTTGCACTGATGATTTATACTTAGGGAACCTTCTTAGTAAATCAACAATTAACAAACTTAGATACAGTCGTTCGCAACAATCTGTATACGTGAGAACACGTAGATTGTTCCCGTCTCGGGTCATCCTTGCTTCGTGTATCTCTTGTATAAAATCCATTACTGGCCTTTTGCGAATGCTACTGCGTCTCTGTCTATGTCTGCGTCACTTGGTTCATTAAAGTCATCATCGTCGTTGTCTTTGTCGTCTAAGCCACTATCAGCATGATCTTTTTTAAGATCTGTATGTACATCGCCAATCTTATCTGCATAAGCCATTAGTTTCTTAATTACTTCTGCTGATACTCCTGTTTTTTTAACAAGTTCTTCTAAATTTGTTGCACCAAATAATGCTCCAAAGTTAGTAAGTTCGTTACCTACTTTTGACATTACGTTTGACAATGCATCATCTTTTGTAGTTGCAGCTGCATTCATAAGTGTTCTACCCAGGTTAGCAAGTTTGCGTTGTTCTGGTGAAAGACCGAAGTTATCGTTTACTTCGTTTAGTATATCGTTCATTTTCATTTTTTTGGTTCCTTATCGTTGTATTGATCTATTTGCTTTTGTAAAGCCTGCCCTTGGAACTAATTTAATATCGCCTTCAGGGTGTGCTAATACATATCCTTCTCCACCTGATGTGTGTGCATCTTGTGATACCGGTCCGTGACTGCCTATTTCAGCTGTAACATCTGCATCATGGCTATCAAATTGATCAATTATTTTATTCTTGATTGTCATTATACCTGTAACAATTTTCCACATAGCATCAAATGCCTGCTTGTATTGTCCTATGTATTCAGCTATCTTTTGTTGTTTCTTGCCGCTTTCTTTACTTGTTTTAATCCATTGTAAAAAGTCTGCACCAAGATTATCTAATCCAGTATCGACTTTACTGTTTAGGTATGTGTAAAATATTGTTGGTAAGTTCTTCATTTGCATTTGAGTTAGTGTGTTAACATCTAACATATTATCAATTGCTTGTGCGTTTCCTGCTACAACTGCTTTTAATTGGTTTATGTCTTCATCATCTATTTGTGCTGGCTTTGAAACTGTTACACTTGGGAATATCATTACCTCAAGTCCTTGCATTTTTAAATCTTGCGGTACTGGTGATTGATTACCTTGTTCATCTAGTAATCTATGCACAACTATTCCTGTTTTTGATTGTCCTATACGCTTACCTAGGTCGCTGTTAACATCTACTCTATACGTAACAATATTAGGAGTAAATGTATATTTGCCATCAATTACTTCAGGCGTGTTATAATATAACAAGTCGCCCATTAAGTAACCTCTAAAGTCTTTTGGAGTTGCTCTTTCGTATTGATTAAAGATTTGTTTCATATTATTTGCAAATGCTATACGTTTTGGATCTTCTTTGTTTGCTCCACCGCTTCTGTTAAGGAGGTGATTAGCAATTTCGTCACCGCTTGTTGCTCGTTCAACTCCGCCTTTTTTAACAAAGCCTGACTTGTCTGTAAGTATAAACTCTCCATTTTCATTGCGGCCAAAAACGAGGGCGGGAGATCCGTCCCATTTAACTGTGACATTAGTGTGTCCTCCTTGTTCCATTTGCTTTAATGATTCAAGAGCACGAATGGCTCCTTTACTACCTTCTGTAAAAATTATGTCTTCTGCGTGATCAATACGAGCACCTTCGTTTAGTTGTATTGCACTTTCAAGAGATGCAATTAAATCTTCTGAAACTTTGAATTTTGTTTTACCTTTTCCACTATTGGATGCTGTTGCTGTAGTTCCGTCAGGCATTTTATAACTTGCTGACATACCTTTGCGTGTATCATGTTTAAGTTTTAGTTTATCTTTTGTGTAAGTTGCAGACATTCTTCCTTGCGATCCATCTTTGTTCAATGTATTGTCTGCATCTAGTTCAAGGTCGCCTACTTTAGTATTGACGCTTTGCTTGCCTGTTCTAGTGTTTGCACGAACAGTGGTGTTACCAACTTTCGCAACACGGTCATGTGGTCCATACTCTCTTACTTTTGTTTTAGGTTTAGGCGCAGCAATGCCTGGTACAGAGATAGGTTTTGATCGTTGCATAGGCTTAGACATATCGTTAAGAAACTTATTAACTTGATTTTCAAATCCGTTTTGTCTAAAAAACTCTGCTTCTCTATCTAGTTGAGCCTTTTGATCTTTCATACTTTTATCAAACGCTTGGCTAGTGACATTAAGCTCGCCTTGCATTGTATCCATAGTTGATTGATTCTTAAACTCTTGCCAAGTTACATATTGACTCATCCAGTCATTTAATCTTTTTTGAAGACGAGCATTAGTTTCAACTATTTTAAAATCGCTGTAACGCATTATGCAATACCTCTAATATCATCTAAGCCTTGTAGAGCAGCCTGTGCTCCTATCCCTGCTTTGTTATCTAGTACTCCAGCATAAGCACTGCGGCCATTTGTCTTTGGAATACCTGCCCAGGTACCTGCTAGTCTGTTTAGAAATTGTTCGTTACTCATTGATCCACTTAACCATCTATCTAATCCGTGATTTGCACGTAGATGAAAAATAGCTATCTCGTCTTGCAACTTAGGTGTAAATTTTTCTTTTGAAGTATCAAGTCCCATTTGTCTTGCAACACTTGATAATGTTTTTCTA
>VMHT01151149.1_pt1 | contig 12146 bp, 13 predicted proteins | sample 4693611 | NCBI WGS metagenome assembly VMHT01 (sample SAMN12280063, study PRJNA550983) | marine metagenome | isolation source: seawater sampled from same location over 5 years 0.02-0.2 micron viral filtrate | place: USA: collected off the coast of southern California halfway between the port... ...
GTGAATAGCGGTGATGAGCCACAAAAATCCGGCGTATCACCGTCTGAACTAGCGGCTTTTCATGGGCTTTGCACGGCTGAGTTGGGTCTTAATGTGGTCGGGCTGATGTGTTTACCGCCGCAAGATGAGGCCGCCGGTCCGCATTTCGCGCTTTTGGCCAAATTGGCCGCCGGTCTCGGCCTGTCGCAGCTTTCAATGGGCATGTCGGGTGATTTTGAAACGGCGCTGTCGCTGGGCGCGACCCATATTCGTGTCGGCACGGCATTATTTGGCGCAAGAGACTGATTTTATTCAGCTTTACCCGCGCTGAATATGCACAAAACAGCCCGGCGCGGCATGGCGCAAGATAAATGACATGGTGTTATGGCTGACCGCAATGCAGCCCAATGTCGGGTTAAAATTATTCTTCTCCAAATGCAGAAATATCGCACTGCCGCGACCCTTTTCGGGCGGCGCATCATTATAGCCAAGCTCGATAAACACATCATAAAGCCGGTCATGACGCCATAAAGCCTCATGGCGGAAGCGCGTTGGGCGTATAATCGGGCGATTGTAACACGGCGCCGTCATATCATCACACCAGCCGCTTTTCGGGGCAATTTCGGCTATGGGCAGGTGGCTGTGCGGGCGCATGACGCGGTCGGGCCGATACCAAATGCGGCGCAAGGGAAAATGCCCCAAAGGGGTTTTTTCATCGCCCTCTTGCTTGGTGCGGGTCACCCCGCCGCGCCCCAAAGCGCAGCGCGAATGATGCGGGCCAAAGGTCAAATGACCGCTATGTTTATGGCCCCCGCGCGGCGTAATGATGATGTCGCTCATAAAACGTAACTTCATGGCAGCGAGAGTCGATGAATTTGAGCGGCGCGGCAAATGTTTTTTCGCCGCCCTGGCGCGTCTATTTGCGGCGGGTTCTTGCCAGAGGGGTCAAGGCTGGGATAAAAGCGGTCTATGGCGGTGAAACAAAAAATTCTCTTGGTTGAAGATGATGATGCTCTGGCTGAGGTGCTGGGCGAGCAATTGGCTCTGCATGATGAGTTTGAACTGGCGCGGGTTGATACGGCGACCGCGGCCTTGGCAGAACTGACCCAGCCGGGTCATGGCTTTGACCTGATTTTGCTGGATGTCGGCCTGCCCGACCAAGATGGCCGCGAGACTTGTAAAATCATCCGTAAAAATAAAATCACCACGCCGATTATAATGCTGACCGGCGCGGCCAGCGAGGCGGATACGATTTTGGGGCTGGATGCGGGGGCGAATGATTATGTCACCAAGCCGTTTAAATTCGGTATTTTATTGGCCCGTATGCGGGCTCAATTGCGCCATCACGAACAGGCCGAAACGGCGGAGTTACAGATTGGCGATTATGTGTTTCGCCCCAGTCTGAAAATTCTTGAGCCGTCCAATGGTGCGAGCAAAATCCGCCTGACCGAAAAAGAAACCAATATCCTAAAATTTCTGCACCGTGCCGCCGGTGCGGCCGTAGCACGCGACACGCTGCTGCATGAGGTTTGGGGGTATAATGCCCAAGTCTCGACCCATACTTTGGAAACCCATATTTATCGCCTGCGCCGCAAAATCGAGGCCGACCCGTCTAAGGCCAAATTATTGCTGACATTGGAAGGCGGCTACGCCCTGTCGCAAGCCTGAGGCGCAAAAGCCTAAAAGCTCTAGCTGAAAACAGCCTCTGCCGCGGTGTCCACCGGATAGCCGGTCGCATAATCGGCCGGCATACGCATGGCGCGGCCCGATGATATTTTCATGGCGGCGAAATCGCTCATGCCGCGCGCCAGTTCGCGCCCATTGGCGGCCAGCATTTGAAACCGCCGCCGCAACCGTAAGCGGCCATCATTCATGCTGATCCAAGTGGCGATATAAACCGTCTCACCGGCCAGCGCGGCGGCTTTATAATCAATCTCATGGCGGGTCACAACAAAGCCGCAATCGCGGGCGCGATAGGCGGCAAAGTCAAAGCCCAAGGCTTTGGAGTGGTCCCAAGCGGCGCGCGCCATCCAGCCCAGATAAACAACATTATTCACATGGTTAAAATCATCTATATCGGCGTCGCGCACATTGAGTGTCAGCACATGTTGCGGCGTCAGCAGCCAGGGCAGGTTTGATGCAATATCGCTCATGCGTCACACGCTATGCGCCAAAGCGATGAGATGCAAGATGGGCAAGACCTCTTGCCAGCACCCAAGCAGGCTCTTATGGTTTGGCAAGGTTTGCGGCGCGGCCCGTCAAGGCATGGTCATCGCGTCATTGGATCGCGTCATTGGGGAGAGATGATTATGAGCGCAAATGCGATTGATGTGAGCCGATTGGGCACGGCGCGCAGCGGCTTTGAAACCGCCAGCGAAAATTGGCCGCCCAATGTCAAAGCGGCGCATGGCAAGCCCTCCCCCACCTCGGCTCATTTGGGGCTGGAAATATTGGCCGTTAATCAGGCAGATGGCATTGTGGAAATGGCGTTTAATGCCGATGATAAGCTGTGCAATAAATGGGGCGGTATTCAAGGCGGCAATGTCGCCGCCATGCTGGATGATGCGATGGCTTTTGCCATTGGCCTCAATCTCGATTGGGGGCAAATTAGCCCGACATTGGAGTTAAAAGTATCCATGTTGGCACCGGCGCGCCCGGGGCGGCTTTATGCGGTCGGTCAAGTGGTGCGCCGCGGGCGTTCGGTCGGTTTTGTCGAAGGCCAGCTTTATGATGAGGCGGGTCAATTATTGGCCACCGGTTCATCCACGGCAAATTTTGTTACGCTTAAAAAGCCCGATAAAAAACGCGAGAAGAAATAGGAGAGATTATGGCCCATTTAAAAAATGCAGATGCCGCCCAATTGGCCGAGGTAAGCGATGAGCTGGCTCTGGCGACTGCGGTTATGGGCTTTGAGCCCAATAGTTTGAAAATCATGGCGCATCGGCCGGAAATCCTGCGCGGCTTTTTAGCACTCAGCGCCGCCGTATTGGGCCCCGAGGCCAAGCTCGAGCCGGGCTTGCGGCAAATGATTGCCCATATTGCCAGCGCCGCGGCCGGATGTCGTTACTGCCAGGCGCATACGGCGCATGGCGCGCATGAGCGCGGCGTGCAGGATAAGAAAATCGAAGCGCTGTGGTCTTATGAAACCGACCCGCTATTCTCCGATGCCGAGCGCGCCGCTTTGGCTCTGGCGCAAGCCGGTGGCAGCGTGCCCAATGGTGCCACCCAAGCGCATTTTGATGCATTGGCGCCTCATTTTTCCGAGGCTGAAATTTGTGAAATTGTTGCGGTGATTGCCACATTCGGCTTTCTCAATCGCTGGAATGACACAATGGCCACCGCGCTGGAGGACAGCCCGCTGGCTTTTGCTGAAGGTCATCTTCAGGCCAATGGATGGAAACCGGAGCGGCATAAATAGCGTATTAAGATTATGAGTGAGCCAAGTAACCCCAATCAAATGCATAAATCGCAATGGCGGCTGCGGCAGGTTACGGATGAATTAAATGCCCGTCCGTTTCCGCGCTTTGCCCTGCCGACGGCAATCTTTCGGCTGTGTCTGTCGGGCGATGAGGCGTTTGACGGCTTGCGCGCCATTTTATCTGACACGCTGAGCGATATTGATTGGGAAAATGAGGGGCAAAGTCGCCTCATCCGCACCCGCCATCAAGATGTGCAATTTAATATTGAGCGGCATACGGAATTTGTCTCCCTGACAATTATTGATGAGCGCGCCGAAAGCGGCTCGGCGGCGCAATATTTGCCCGGCGATTGGCTGGAAAAAAACCGCGGCGAAGTCGTCGTTGCGGTTGATTGCCAATGCAGTGTGCGCGGCACGGCACGCGAGGGCTGGACCTGTGCCAGCCGTCTCGAAAACGGTTTGGCTGACGGATTTTTTGATTTCAAAGTGGCCGAAGACGGACATACAAAAATCGCCCTTGATTTCGCCGCCGATAGTGATGTCCGCGATGTCGGGCGTATCGCGCTGCAAGTTGTCGAGATTGAGACCTATCGCTCTTTTGCCGCCATTGGCCTCAACCGCGCCCGCGCCGCACAAGCGCAATTGGCTGATATTGCGGCGCGTGTGCCGCCCAGCATTTCCGCTGCGGGCAGCGCCGATGGCGAGCGTTTTGAACTTTTGAGCCAATTGACCGGCGAGCTGGAGGATGTGTGGCGGCGCACCTCATTCCGCTTTGCCGCCTGCACAGCCTATTGGGATTTGGTGACGGCGCGTTTGGCGTCTTTGCAAGAACACGCCTTTGACAGCCGCATCACCATTGGCGGTTTTTTGGAACGCCGCCTGCAACCGGCAATTGCCACTTATCAATCAACCGAGCGCCGCCGCCATGATTTGGCCGAACAAATTTCGGCCATGACCGGCCTTTTGCAAACCCGCATTGAGCTGGATATGCAGCAGCAAAATGCCGATCTTCTGGCTTCGCTCAATCATTCAGCGGCGCGGCAATTGCGTTTGCAACATACGGTGGAGGGTGTCTCGACCGTGGCGATTTCATATTATTTGGTTAATTTATTACGCGCACCCGCTGATTGGGTGCTGGCGCGCCAGCCCGCGCTGGACCCGTTAATTGTCAATATGGCACTGGTCGCCATCACCGTGCCTTTGGTTTGGCTGACCATTAGGCGGCTTTTGCGCGCCACAGTCGGCCGCAAATAGACCGCATATTAATTGGCAAAAAAAGAGGAGCCCAAAGGCCCCTCTTTCATGATGTTCGGCCCCGAAGGGCCCTTATATTATGGTGCCGGATTAGCCTTTTTTCGGCATCCAGATTTGGCCGACAATCATGGCCAGCACAATCAGGTCAAATACGATAACCGGCGCGCCTGGCGAGGTCACCGCATTGCCGGTGGCAAAATTGGCAACAAATTGTTGTGTGCCGGCGGCCAGCTCTGTGCCGCTGGCGGCCAACTCATTCAGGCCATTTGCCGTATTGGCGCGCAGGCTGAAATAAGCGGTCTGCCAATAATAAGCACCCATGACGGTTAACACGCCAAAGCCCGTGCCGAGAATTTTTGAGACCATGCTGTCTTCGTCCGACATGCGGATATTATTGGCGATACGCAAGGCCAGCCAAATGCCCAAAATGGCACCGATTGAGCGCAAGGCAAACGCGATGCTATATGTGCCAAACATTGTTAAAGTTTGATATTCCGTGATTTGTTCCATGAGATTTTCCCCCTCTATGATTAACTCATAAACGCTAGGATATTCCCGCGGGCGGAACAAGCACTCGTTTTTGCGAAAAAAGGGAGCCGATGCGCCTTTTTGCAAACCGCGCCCGCGTTTTGGGGCGGTGGCGGCAGGGCCGCAAGATGGCGAATTTGGCAAGATGTTCTGGAGCGGGCGATGAGATTCGAACTCACGACCCCAACCTTGGCAAGGTTGTGCTCTACCCCTGAGCTACGCCCGCTATGTCAGAACGGCTTGCGTTATGCACCATCACTGCCGGTTTGACAAGTGGCCATTTAACCGATCGGCTGAAATGCGCGCGCCCTCAAATACATCTCGAGACACATCCCGAGACACATCTCGAGACGCCCCTGATGACACCCCCCTAGACAAAGCGCGCTTAAGACCCCATTTAAGGGGCAGGAGATTTGATTATGTCATCAGAATTTACACCCGCCGATAAAGGCACGGACGCATTGGACACCCCGCTTGGTCAAGGCGGCGCGTCACCGGCAGGCGATGACGGCGCCAGCATTGTCGATGTGACGACTGAGAACTTTATGGCCGAGGTGATTGAAGCGTCGCAAGAACGGCTTGTTTTGCTGGATTTATGGGCGCCCTGGTGCGGCCCGTGCAAGCAATTAACGCCGGTGTTGGAAAAGCTGGCGGCGCAATCTGACGGTGCCGTGCGTTTGGCGAAAATGAATATTGATGAACACCCCGCCATTGCCCAGCAATTACAAGTGCAGTCCATTCCCGCAGTTTTTGCCTTTAAGGGCGGCCAGCCGGTTGACGGCTTTATGGGCGCTTTGCCGGAAAGCGAGGTTAAAAAATTCCTCGAAAAACATTTGGATGATGCGCTTGGCCTGTCGCCCGCCGAGGCCTTGATGGAAACCGCGGCGGAAGCTTTGGCGGCCGGTCAGATTGAGGATGCGGTGGAATGTTATGGCGCGGCGTTAGAGCAAGAGCCCGGTCATATTGGTGCCATGGCCGGATTGGCGCAAAGCCATTTGGCGGCCAATAATATAGAGGCGGCGCAGCAGGCTTTGGCGGCCAGCCCGCCACATGATAATGACCCGGCGCTGGGCGCGGCGCGGGCCGCTTTGGCCTTGGCTGAAAAAATGGCTGATAAAGCGGCCGAGAAAATGGCCGATAATCCCGACGGGGCTGAGGGCGATGAGGCGGCGCAATTGCAGGCCTCTGTGGCGCAAGATGAAAATAATCATCAGGCGCGTTTTGACTTGGCCTTGGTTCATCATGGCGCGGGTCGGCGCGATGCGGCGCTGGATGAATTACTGGAAATTGTCGCGCGGCAGCGCGATTGGAATGATGATGCGGCGCGCAAACAATTGGTCGAATTATTCGACGCTTATGGCGCGCAAGATGAATTGGTGATGGCGGCGCGCAAGCGGCTGTCATCCATATTGTTTAGCTGATAGGCTTGATTTATGTCCTTTGACCCTGAGACCATTGGTGAGTTGCCCGAAACCGTGCCGGTATTTCCGCTGGACGGCGTGTTATTGCTGCCGCGCGGGCAATTGCCGTTAAATATTTTTGAGCCGCGCTATTTGCAAATGTTTGAAGATTCGCTGAGCAAAGGCCGCCTTTTGGGGCTGGTGCAACCTTATGATGATGAGGGCGGGGCCGATCAGTTGCAGCGCGTCGGTTGTTTGGGGCGCATTTCCTCTTTCAGCGAGACCGATGATGGCCGCATGGTGGTCTCACTGACCGGCGTGGCGCGCTTTGCGGTGGCTGAGGAATTAAATGTGCTGACACCTTATCGCCAAATTCGCGCCGATTATCGCCCCTTTGAAAGCGACCTGATTGCCGATGTCGGCAGTATTGATGTCAATCGCGAGGGCGTGTTGGATGTGTTGAAACGCTATCTCGAGGCCAATGGCATGCAAGCCGATTGGCCGGCCATTGAAAGCTCAAATAATGAGGCTTTGGTCAATTCATTATGCATTATCAGCCCCTATGGCGCGCAAGAAAAGCAAGCCATGTTGGAGGCGGCGACCCTGGCCGAGCGGGCCGAAATTTTAATCGCGCTCACTGAAATGGTGCTGGCCCAAATCGGGCAAGCGGGTGGCGCGAATGATAATGCCGTTCAGTAAAACCGATAAAGAGGCGACGCCATGAACGATACACAAAAACTCGACCCGGCCTTATTGGAGCTGTTGGTGTGTCCGGTCAGCCATGGCCCGCTATCTTATGATGCGACAGCCGGTGAGCTGATCTCGAAGGAGGCCGGTCTGGCCTATCCGGTGCGCGACGGCATTCCGATTATGTTGGCGGAAGAAGCCCGCAAGCTTGACGGTTAAGCCGCGCTAAAGCCGCGTCCTCTTTTTCCTGAAAACCTAAAACCCGCGCCCGCGCATCAGCCGTGGCAGAGGCGGCGTGCCGCCATTGGCTTGCGCCCGAAACCGCGCTGCCAGCGTCTTGTTTGAGCGTGCCATGCGTCCGGTGAGTGCCAGGCCGAGCCTTGCCAAGGGCGCGGTGAAGCGGCTTTGGGGGCCGGAAAAAATCTCGGCCAAAAAATGCGTGGTCGCGGCCATCGTGCCGCCATCGGCGCGGCGCAGGGCCTGATAATCGGCCAGCGCATGCGGCCCATTTAACGCCAATCCCAGACTTTGCGCGTCATATAATGTGTCGGCCAATTGTGCCGCATCGCGCAGGGCCAAATTAAACCCCTGACCGGCCAGCGGGTGAATAATATGCGCCGCCTCACCCAGCAAACAAATATGCCCATCGACATAATTTTCTGCCAGAGCGAGCGATAATTTTTGTAAAGCCCGCGGGCCGTCAGCGGTCAACGCACCGGCATGGCCTTGCGTGGTTTGGTTAAGCTCATGGGCAAAAATATCCGCCTCAATATCGGCCAAAGCCGTGGCGCGGGCTTGCGGCAAAGACCATATGAGGGCGCGTTTTTTCGGGTCGGGCAGGGGCAGAAGGGCGAGCGGCCCGCTTGGCAAAAATATCTGCACGGCTTGGCCGCCATGCGGGCGGTCGCTGTCAACGGCGCAAACCAAAGCGGCGGCGTCATAATCATGAGCCAGCCAATGCGCGGCGCCCGATTGACGCCATGGTGGCGCGGCGGTTGAGGCGCGTGGCATGCGCGCGCAATCAACCAGCAGCGCGGCGGTCATCTCCGTGCCATCAGCAAAATCGGCGCGGCCTGTGGTGTTATCGAAATCAACCAATGCGGGCGCTTGCCCATTTAGCGCGCCATTGGCGTTTTTGCCCACTGTTTTGCCCGCTGTTTTGCTCGCTGTTTTAAAAGCCGCATCAAATGCCGCGTGAATGGCGCGGTCGAGGCTGGTGCGACTGACAATATGCGCCAGCACATTAACCTCATTTTGCGGCTCTTCATTGCCTGTATTCTGTGTGGGGTTAAAATCCAGCCCGCCCTGATGCGCCATGGCGGCGGCATCGCCATAAACCGCCATATCGCAAACCGGCGCGGTGGGCAGGTCGAGCCGCGCCCAGACACCCAATAGCTCCAACATGTTTTTAGCCGCCGGACTGAGGGCCAAAACACTGGTCCAATCATGCGTGTCCGGCTCATTTATTTGGGCGTTTTCTTGATGAGGGGGCGCGAGCCATATCGGGATATTTTTATCAGCCATCGCGGCGGCCAAAGCCAGTGCGGTGATGCGCGCCGTGCTGCCACTGCCGTGAATCACTATCGGGTTTTGCTCTGGCATATTCGGTCTCCATACCGCTCATCTCGCTTAGTGCGTTTAGTGCATCCAGTGCGTCTTGTCGCAACTGGCTGCGACAGTGCCGCAAAAGCGCGCGCCCGTCCAGTCCCTGCCCCATTACCGGCACATCGCCTTAAAGCCAATGGCTTTATGGTAAATCAGGGATAAACAAGCGATATATGCCCATAAATTAGGCGCGGTTAAAATCACTGCCTAAAAAGCAAGCAGTTTCAGCCCGCTGCCAAGCAAATACCGCCGCGTGAGGCGCGGCAGCTTTGGCATGATTCTTGCATAAAAATGCTCATATCTAGGGGAGTTATCATGGAAAACAACGCAATAGGCGGCGACGTCTTTTTTATTCTCATGGGCGCCATTTTGGTGTTCGCAATGCATGCCGGTTTTGCCTTTCTGGAAGTCGGCACGGTGCGCAAGAAAAACCAAGTCAATGCCATGGTCAAAATCCTATCGGATTTCGGCATGTCGAGTTTGGCTTATTTCTTCATCGGCTATTCAGTGGCTTATGGCATGGACTTTTTGTCTTCGGCCGCAACCATTAGCGGTGATGGCGGCGATGAGGCTTATGGCCCGCAAGGCCTGTCGCTGATTAAATTCTTCTTTCTGCTGACTTTTGCGGCGGCCATTCCGGCGATTATCTCCGGCGGCATTGCCGAGCGCGCCAAATTCGGCACCCAGCTCATCGCCTCAGGGGTGATTGTGGCGCTGGTTTATCCGTTTTTCGAAGGCATGATTTGGAACGGCAATTATGGTTTCCAAGCCTGGCTCGAAGCCAGCTTTGGCGCGAGCTTTCATGATTTCGCCGGTTCCGTGGTGGTGCATGGCGTTGGCGGCTGGATTGCTTTTTCTGCCGTTATTCTCTTGGGTGCGCGTTTGGGGCGCTATGGCGATAAGGGCACGGCCTTTCCGCCCAGCTCCATTCCGTGGCTGGCTTTGGGCAGCTGGCTGTTATGCATTGGTTGGTTCGGCTTTAACGTGGTCAGCGCGCAATCGCTGGAAGGCGTGTCCGGTCTGGTCGCGGTCAATTCCTTAATGGCTATGGTTGGCGGTATTTTGGCGGCGTTATTTGTCGGCAAAAACGATCCGGGTTTTGTGCATAATGGTGCCTTGGCCGGACTGGTCGCGGTCTGTGCCGGTTCTGATGTTATGCATCCGGGCGGGGCTTTGGCCACCGGCGCGATTGCCGGTGTGTTGTTTGTCAAAATGTTTGTCATCTGCCAAGAGAAACTGAAAATCGATGATGTTTTGGGCGTCTGGCCTCTGCATGGTCTGGCCGGTGCTTGGGGCGGTATTGCTTGCGGTATTTTCGGCCTCGAGGCCCTTGGCGGGCTGGGCGGCGTCAGCCTGATGTCGCAAATCATCGGCACGATTGTCGGTTGCGGTTTTGCCGCAATTGCGGGTGCTGTTGTTTATGGCGGGCTGAAGCAAACTCTGGGCATTCGATTGACCGAGGAAGAAGAGCGGCAAGGTGCCGACCTCTCCATTCATAAAATCGCGGCCAATCCGGAAACCGGTATTGGCTAATGCGCTGCGCTCCCTTTAGGGGGGTGATAACCGAACAGGTCACGCCGCTTTAGGCTTTGCTTTAGCTTTAGCTTTAGCTTTAGGCTTTGCACTAGGCGGCGTGGCTGGGTTAGTCTGAGACAGGCTGATTCGTGAACAACCCGAGCGGGCTGATAGGCCGGGCTCGGGTTTTTCTTTTGGAGACAAAAATGCAAAAAGGGGCTTTTGACACCCTGCCCGCCTCGCCATTTACCCGCCTTCGTGCGCTGCTGGATGATGTGACGCCGCCGCGTGCGCCGGTCTCTTTGGCCTTGGGCGAGCCGCAACACGCGCCGCCCTCTTTTGCGCTTTCTGCCGTCAGTGAAAATATTGAACAATATCGCCGCTACCCGCCCATTGCCGGAACGCCCGATTGGCAAGAGGCCGCCCGCAGTTGGTTGGCCCGCCGCTTTGGTGTGAGCGCTTGTGTGGCGCAGCCGCAGCAAGTTTTGCCGCTCAATGGCACGCGTGAGGGGTTGTTTTTGGCGGCGCAAATCGCGCCCCAGAAACCCGATGGGCTGATGGCCATGCCCGACCCGTTTTATCAAATTTATGCCAGCGCTGCCGTGGCGGCAGGCGCGACGCCGCATTATCTCGCCGCAACGTCGGAGACTGACCATCTGCCCGATTTGGACGCGATTGACGCGGCAATATTGGCGCGTCTGCGCGCGCTTTATTTATGCAATCCGTCCAATCCGCAAGGCGCGGTGGCCGATAAGGCCTATCTCGAAAAAGCGCTGGCGCTTGCCGTGCAGCATGATTTTGTGCTGCTGGTTGACGAGTGCTATGCGGAAATTTATGACCCGCAACGCACCCCGCCGCCCTCAATTTTACAGCTGATGGAAGCGGGCGGGCATGATGACGCGCCGGTGATTGCCTTTCATTCACTGTCCAAGCGGTCTAATTTGCCGGGCCTCAGAAGCGGCATGGCGGCAGGCGGCGCGACGCTGATGCAGGCGTTTCACGATTTGCGCCAAATTGCCGGACCGCAATGTCCGATACCGGCGCAAGCCGCGGCGGCTTTGGCTTGGGGCGATGACGCCCATGTCGAAGACAATCGCGCGCGCTATGGCGAAAAATTTGATTTTGCCGAAACCGTGCTGGCCGGAAGTTTTGATTTTTACCGTCCCCATGCCGGATTTTTTCTATGGCTGAATGTCGCTGACGGCGCGGCGGCGGCTTTGCATTTATGGCAAGAAGAGGGCTTGCGGGTTTTGCCCGGCGGCTATTTGGGCGGCGCCCATGCGGCGGCCTATATTCGCATTGCTTTGGTTGCCGATATGGCGGTGACGCAAGACGCCCTGCCACGTCTGAAAACTGCATTGGATGGCTTTATGCGCGCGCCGCATCATGCATCAGATAAGACGGGGGGCGCATGAGCCGATTACGCCATATCACCAAGCGCATGCGGGTTGCGGCCGGATTTTTATGGCTGCGCCTGTCGGCTGCCCTCAGCCTGTTATTGGTCTTGCTCTTGGCTTTGGCCGTGCTCAGCTATACACCGCAAGATGCCAGCATGAATGTGTCGAGCGGGGCAGATATTGATAATTGGCTGGCCCGCCCGGGAGCCATTGCGGCGGATATGGTGTTGCAGCTTTTTGGCCTTGCCGTTTGGCTTATTCTCTTGCCCTTGGGCGCGCGCGCGGCGCGGCAAATGACCGGCCATGCGCTGAATTGGCCGAATTGGCGTTTTATGGCGGCGCTGAGTGCGCCATTAATCATGA
>VMHT01209216.1_pt1 | contig 12145 bp, 5 predicted proteins | sample 4693611 | NCBI WGS metagenome assembly VMHT01 (sample SAMN12280063, study PRJNA550983) | marine metagenome | isolation source: seawater sampled from same location over 5 years 0.02-0.2 micron viral filtrate | place: USA: collected off the coast of southern California halfway between the port... ...
ATTTTATGTAAGTACAGATCAAAACGGTATCTTTAGAGTTGGTAGATTCTTTAGTGTAGACCAAGGTACTGGTACAGTTACATTTAGTGCATCACTTGCACTTTCAGATGTTGACGGACTAGGCTTTAAGCGTGGTGTTGTTATTACTGAATTTAGTACAGACACAGCAATGACTGATAATGCATCAGATACTGTACCAACAGAAAGTGCAATACGTGGTTATGTAAACAGACGCTTGGGTTACGATGTAACAGGTGCTCCTGTAGCTAATAAATTAGGGCCAGGTGTACTTGCTCCTAACGGTGCTGTCCCAATGACAGACGATTTGAATGCAGCTAACAATACAATTACAAACGTAAAAGCACCTATATCAGCGTCAGACGTTGCTACTAAAGCATATGTTGATAGTGCAAGCGGTTCTTTAGATACATTGGATGACCTACGAGACAATGAAATTAATGATGTTGCAGAAGCACAACTTCTAGTTACAACTGGATATAAGAAAATTATTGTAAGTGCTGGATCACTTGTAGGTGGCGGGTTTGCTGTTGGTGATGCAATTACAGGATCTATAACAGGAGCAACTGGAGCCATTGTTGATTATAAAGATGGTATTGTAGGTATTGAAGGCGACATTGTTGAAATTATTTACACACCAACAAGTGGTGAGTTCAGTGACGGCAAACCGGCGAGTGGACCGGCAGCTGATGTTATTACAGCATTGGGTGGCAAGCAAGGACAAATAGTAGATGGACCAATTGATGAATGGGCAAACGGTGTATGGAATGCAGCAAGCGACATTATTGCTTCTGTAAATAGAGAATCAGATGACTCTTATGCAACTCATCGTAGGACAGTATTTAACTTACAAATTAATCCTGGAGCAATTGTTAACAGTGATATTAGTGGAACAGCACAAATTTCACAAACTAAACTAAATCTAAACGCAGCAACTACAAGAGTCGATGCTACAAGTATTGCACAAGCAGACTTAGGTAGTGCAGCGTTTGATGATGCTAAATTTGAAATCACTGATGGTTGGGTAACACTTAAAGGTGGTGCTGTTTCTTTAGCTGATATTGAACAAATTGCTACAGATAGTGTGATAGGACGAGATGCAGCTGGTAATGGCGAAGTTAGTGCAGTTTCATTTAATACTGTAGTTGTTGAAGGTACTGGACTTGTAGACGCAGACTTTAATTCTGAACTAACATCAGTTGCTGATCCTGGTCAAGCACTAATTAAAACTGGTGCAGGATCATATAGCGTTTCTAACGTAACTTCAACTGGTGAAGTTAATTCAATTGTTAAGACAACTGCTTCAGGTAAAGTGCAAGCCAACTCGTTAATACTAGGCGGTGATGCAAGTTACGAAGTATTAAGTTTAGACACACTAACACTAAATGTTAAAACACCATCACAGGGTTTAATTTTTACAGCAGTAGGCGGCTCAGGCGCAGGAACTCCAAGTGCAACATATCCTAATATGCTAATAAAAGGTAGTGTAGGTATTGGTGGCACTAATATTACTGAAAGTTCTTTACAAGGTACTTCTAACTTTAATGGTGAAAAAGTACTTGGCGTTGATTGGATGTACAGTAGCTTTATTGAAGCACCAGGTGAAAAAGGTGCGGCAAGTACAGGAATAGCAATTGGTGCAAACACAGGTAAAACAACAACTGGCCAAATTGGTATAGTTGTTGCTAACAGTGGAACAAGTTCTAGTGTTGCTCCAATGATTTTTGATTCAAGCGGTGCAAAGCCAGACTTAGACAATACATATAACATCGGTACATCTACACTAAAATATTCAAATGTATATGCATCATACTTCCGCGGTACAGCTACCGAAGCATACTATGCTGACTTAGCAGAAAACTATGAAGCTGATGCAGGATACGAACCAGGTACTGTACTTGTATTTGGAGGCGAAAAAGAAGTTGCAATGACTGACACGCATAACGATCATAGAGTAGCAGGTGTTGTTTCTACTAATCCTGCATACTTGATGAACTCACACCAAGAAGCAGAGTTTGTTTGCCCAGTTGCAATGCAAGGTAGAGTTCCTTGTAAAGTAATTGGTAAAGTTGCTAAAGGTGATATGCTTGTAACAAGTGCAATTCCAGGGTTTGCTATTGTTAACAATAATGCGGCGCCGGGCAGAATTGTTGGTAAGGCACTTGAAAATAAAACAGACAATGACAAAGGCGTTATTGAAGTTGTAGTAGGTAAACACTAATGGATAAAACACAAACTAATAAACTAGTAAAAAGCGGAGTAAAGGCAGCTGTTGATACTAGATCCCCGCAGCCGAGGCGTGTGCTCGCTACTGCTGGTAAACTAAGAGTCGAAGTTGGAGCAAGAAATAATGACACAAAAACTAATTAATACAGGTACAAGTGCAAACAAAGGCGACGGAGATCCATTACGTTTAGCTTTTGAAAAAATCAACGACAACTTCACAGAGTTGTATACAGGATCTCCAATAGTACCACAAGACCTAAGAGGTAGTGTATTTGGAGACGATAGTACTTTACTTGTAGACGGCGTTAACAGCAAAATTGTTGGGCCTATTGAATCAACATCAATACTTCCGGGTGATGGCACTACTGACATAGGCTCTACTAGTAATAGATTTTACAATGCTTGGTTTACTGGACAAGTTGAAACAGACTCAGTATTGGCTAATATTTTTTACGGACCTTTGACAGGTAACGTAACAGGTGATGTAAGTGGTACAGCAGGCGCAGTTGCTTTTAGCGGTATTACAGGCAAGCCTACAACACTTGCAGGATACGGAATAACAGATGCTATGGTGTCTGGTGCAGCATATGATGGTGACATTACAGGTAGTGTATTTGGAGATGATAGTACTCTACTAGTTGACGGTGTAAACAATAAGATTGTTGGTCCAGTAGATACAGCAAGTGTAGATGCAGTAAGTTTAAGAACAAGTGCGACAAGTATAGCACTTGGTAGCAATGCAGGTAAAACTAATCAAGCAAACCTCGCAGTAGCAATTGGTACAAATGCAGGTGAAACAGGACAGTCTCTCTGGGCTGTAGCGGTTGGTACTGGCGCAGGAAGTATCAACCAAGGAATGCAATCAGTAGCAGTTGGTAATAATGCAGGTTTAAATGAGCAAGGTCAAGATGCAACAGCAATTGGTCAATCAGCGGGTGCAGAATATCAAGGCCATGACACTGTTGCAGTTGGTGCAGCCGCAGGCGCCTTTGGGCAAGAACAAGGCGCTGTTGCAGTTGGCTATAGCGCAGCACCGGGTAACCTTCTTGTTCCTAGTTATGTAAGTGGCGGAACTGGCGGTGCAGCACTTGTTGTAGATGATACAACAGGAATATATCCAGGGTTCCGAGTTCGTGGCACTGGATTTACAACACAAACTGTTGTTTCTGTAGATAGCGGCACAACACTTACACTAAGCGCAAATGCAAGTCAAACACCTACGAGCGATATGTTTTTCCTCGGAGGACAAGGTACAGACGCTATAGCAATTGGTAAAGACGCAGCCGCAATTCAACAAAGTACCTCTGCTATAGCAATTGGTAAAGACGCAGGTAAAACTACTCAAGGCGCAAATGCAATAGCAATTGGTAAAGAATCAGGTGTATCAAATCAAGGCGCAAATGCAATAGCAATTGGTGAAAAAGCAGGTTATGCAAACCAAGCCGCAAACTCGATTGTAATAAACGCAACTGGTGCAGAAGTATACAACTTTGGAGCAAATAGCACAATAATTACACCAATTAGAAACGATACAATGGTAACCATACTTGGTTACGATGCTGACACCGGACAAGTTACACACAACGCGGCAATACCAGGGTATACTAATACAGCAGACTTGAAAGTATTAGTAGCAGCAAGTGCAGACTTTGCAGACTTTCAAACTAGAATAGCAGCACTATAATACTTCAAGTGGATACGATAAATATGTATAACAATAGGATTAATAAGAATGGCAAATAGATTTCCCCTAGTACTTGATACTACAGATGGCAATAAAATTAAGGAACTACCAGATTCTGACAATCTCGACTTGCGTACTAATTCAATTGTTAACGTACAAGACATAACGTCATTGGGAACAATCGATGCAACAGTAATAAAAGTTAACGGACAAAAATTAGTTGCACAAGCATTTGCTGACTTAACAGATACTCCGAGCTCTTTTATTGGATCACCTAACTATTTTGTAAAAGTAAAAGCGGACGGTACAGGATTAGAATATAGACCGTTAAGTGATTTAGGTAATATTGAAATCGATACTATTACTGTTGATACTAGTATTGTTCCGAGTACAACAAATGTAGGTAATGTAGGTACAGAAGCATTAAAGTTTAATGAAATTGTTGCAACTACACTAAAAGGAAACTTAGTTTCGTACAACGAAGAAATTGTATTTGATGCTAGTACTGGAAAAGTAAGTTATGCATCACTACAAGGCGCTCCGCAATTTTTATCAGAATTTTCAGACGATGTAGGATATTTACAAACTGCTGATTTGAACGCACAAATAGCAGGATTGTTTGACGAAGGCGTACCTTTTGAATCAGATATTAAGGGCAGTGTTTTTGGTGATGACTCAACTGTAATAGTTGATGGTGTTGCTGGCAAAATACGCGGCGATATTGAATTTACTAGCGCAGGAAGTATCACAGGTGCAAGCAATATTGTTATTAGTGCTGCTACAACTGTCGACTTAGGAAATACAAAAGTAACCGGCGACATTTATCCAGATACTGCTGACACTAGGTCAGTAGGTACTACAACTAATCCATTTGGTGAAGGACATTTTGATACAATGACTTCACAGACTGTTGTAACTAATACACTAAATTATGGTACAGGATTAGGCATTGCTGAAATGACAGCAGCAACTGATCTTGAAATTACAGCAGGCAATAGAGTAAAAATAAATGGTAATGTTCCGTTTAGACTGTCAGAAGTTAGTAGCACTAATTTACCTGCGATTGCAGCAGAAAACGGCGATTTGATTTATAACTCAACAACTAACAGAGTTGTTATGTATCAAAACGGTGCATGGAAGGATGTAAACGGTAATGTAGAAGCAACAGCAGGAACATCAAACTTTAATGATGTTGTAATTGCAGGTGACTTAACTATTACTGGCGATACTACAGAAATTGAAACAACTAATACTGCAATTACAGATAATGTTATTGTATTAAACAAAGGTGAAACTGCCGCTGGTGTAACATTAGGCACATCTGGTATTGAAGTTGAACGAGGAACAGAAGCTAACAAAACATTTGTATGGGACGAAGCAACTGACAAATGGACATTAGGTATAGAAACACTGGTTGCAGCAACATTTGAAGGTAACGTTACAGGTAGTATAACAGGTGATACAGCAGGCACACATACTGGACCAGTTGTTGGTGACGTAACAGGTAATGCCGCAGGTGCGCACACAGGTACATTTGATGGCGACATGACTGGTAGTGTATATGCTGACGATTCGGGTATATTAGTAGACGGTGTAAATGCTAAAATTATAGGTGATATTGAAACAGCAAGTTTAAGAACAAGTGAAGATAAAATTGCACTTGGTGAAAACACAGGTGTAACTAACCAAGCGTATGGTGGAATAGCAATTGGACCATACGCTGGCACAACAGATCAAGATTCACAGGCAGTTGCAGTTGGTACTTCTGCTGGTAGAGAAAGACAAGGTGCTCAGGCTACAGCACTTGGACGTTACGCTGGACAAAATGATCAAGGTGTATCCGCAGTAGCAATTGGTAATAGAGCAGGAAGAGAATCTCAGGGCGCTGATGCAATAGCAATTGGTCAATTAGCAGGTGAAACAAACCAAGCTACAAACTCAATTGTAATAAACGCAACTGGCGTTGCAGTAGAAAATACCACAGTAAGTAGTTTAGTAATTAAACCAGTACGTGATGCAGTTGGTACAACTGTAATGATGTACAACAATGCAAACGGCGAAGTAACACACACAGCAACACCAGGAACACTAGCAGCAAATATAGATCAAGCAACAGTAAATATTGGTGCAACAACAGCAACAGCAATTAATATTGGTAATTCAGGTAGTACAACTACTATTGACGGCACTGTTAGTTTTTCAACTGCACTAGTTGCAAATAACATAACAGCTGACGACAGTATACAAATTACTACAGCAGTTGGTGCTAACAACGGTATTACACTTAATCCGCAAGGCACAGACACAAGTGTAAATATTACCGCAGACGCATTGCGTTTATTTGGAACACCAGTAACTGACAACATTAAAGCAGTAGGCGGTCTTGAAGGTGATTTAACAGGTAGTGTGTTTGGCGACGACTCTGCTATGCTAGTTAATGGGCTAGACAGTAAACTTGTTGGAGATATTGATTCTGTAAATATACATGGACAAGCATTTAAAGCAGATACTATTGTTAACAATACTGGTACTACTTTAGATTTAACAGCGGCTGGCTTCTTGAACATAATCGGCGGCAACACTGACGCAGGTGTGTCTAATATTCAAATGGATAAGCAAGGCATTAACCATATAGAATTAAAAACAGAACCAGGTAACCCAACTGACCCAACTGACTATGCAAGAGTTGCAATTAACGCAGGAACAAATGAAGGTGATGTGAGAATTGGTACTCCGACATCAACAAGAAATCAAGTTGTAGAAGTATATAATGCAACAGTTTATGGTACGCTTGTAGGAACTATACAAGGTTCAATTGTTGGTGATGTTAAAGGTAGTATTGTAGCAGATGACTCAACTGTAATAATTGATGGTGTCGCTGGTAAAGTTTTAGGACCAATAAGCAAGATAGTTGGCGATGTGCAACAAATTAGTGGACCAGGAGAAATTAGTTTAGATACACTAGTAACAGAAATTACAACTACTGCCACAGATGATGCATACACACTAGCAGATGGTGTTGTAGGACAAGTAAAAATAATTGCAATGGTTGGCGATGCCGGTGACGCTATACTTACTCCGACTACGTTTGCAAATGGAACTGATATTACATTTGAAGATGTAAATGATAACATAACATTATTATTCACATCAAATGGTTGGTTGAGCACTGCAAACCAGGGTAACCCCGTTATAGCATAAATATATAAAACATTAGGAAATGACAAATGAGTGAAAAAGAATATATTGTAAGTTTAAACAAAGGTGTAAACTACGAAGCGTTCAATCAAGAAATGATTGCTTCCACAGGAGGCGGTGATATTCCTGGACGCTCAGTTGACGTTGCTAATGCAAGACCTTTGTCACAGCGTAATACGCACTATATGTTAACTAACGAAGAAGCAGCAAAACTAAGTAGTGATACTAGAGTTTTAGCAGTTGAATTGCGTCCTGATTTACGTGATGACATTGATTTAGTACGTACTGCAACACAAACAGGCGACTTTACAAAAACTACACTAGACTACGGTAATTTTGTTAACTGGGGTCTACGCAGGATGAACGAAGTATCAAATCCATATACTGGTCCTAATGTTACAGGTGGATATGATTATACTTTAGACGGAACTGGTGTAGATATTGTTATTCAAGATAGTGGCGTCCAAGTAGACCATCCTGAATTTTATGATTATAACGGTACAAGTCGTGTACAACAAATTAACTGGTACACCGAAAGCGGACTAGCAGGTTCTCAAAGTGTTGACCACTATAGAGATTATGACGGTCACGGAACACACGTTGCAGGTATTGCATCCGGCTTAACATACGGTTGGGCTAAAGGTGCAAGAATTTATGCTGTAAAAGTATCAGGACTAGAAGGATCAAGTGACAGCGGCACAGGTATTCCTGTTTCAGATTGTTTTGATGTTATCAAAGGCTGGCATGCAAATAAGCCAGTTGATCCGGCTACAGGACAAAAACGTCCAACTATTGTTAATATGAGTTGGGGCTACGGCGGATACTTTACCGGTATTTCAGGAGGATCATATAGAGGTACAAGTTTTTCAGGAGCAGCAAGACGTCCAGACTACGGAATGGTAGGTTCATTTACAGGAATTGGTTATAGATATGTATCTAGAGTTGCTTCTGTTGACGTTGATGTGCAAGAATTAATTGATGCTGGAGTACACGTTGTTATTGCAGCTGGCAATTCAAGACAAAAAATTGATGTTGACGGAGGTCTTGATTACGATAACTATTTTACTAGAACATCAACTGGCACTACAGAATACTATTATAATAGAGGCGGCTCGCCGTTTTCAACACAAGCACATATTGTTGGTAATATCGATACTGATATCAATTCAAATGGATTAGAGCAAAAAGCAGAGAGTTCTGAAACAGGTCCAGGTGTTACTGTATACGCTCCCGGTACAAACGTTATGAGTTCTACCAGCACTATTAATAGGTGGGGGTCCGGTGACGGTCCTTATCCTGGAAATAGTAGCTTTACTATAACTAATATCAGTGGAACTAGTATGGCAAGTCCACAAGTTGCAGGATTATTGGCGTTATATACACAACTTAATCCGTCTGCAACTCCAGAGCAAGGATTAGCGTTTATTAATACAAGTTCAGGAAGTGATAAAATTTATACAACGGGACTTGATAACGACTATACAGATTCAAGAAGTATTCTAAGTGGTAACAATAGATTTGCTTTTAATAAATTTAATAGTGCAACGCAAATGACTATTGGTCAAACAACTGAAACAACAGAACTTGTTCCGGCAACATACGCACTAACAGTTGATAGTAATACAGTTAACGAATCTGGTACATTTACAGTAACTCTAACAACAACAAATGTTGCAACTGGAACATCAATACCTTATACAATTAGTGGAGTAACAAGTGAAGATATTGCCGACGAGCAATTGTCTGGAATATTTACAATAAGCAATAATACAGCTTCAAAAACTTATACTGTTACAGCAGATGAAACTACTGAAGGTACAGAAACATTTGAACTTTCTTTAACTAATATTAGTGAAAGTGTAAGTGTTACATTTAACGACACAAGTACAACTCCGGTAGCAAGTTATACATTGGATGTAGGCGGTGTAGCTAGTATTAACGAAGGATCAAATTTAACTGTTACACTAACAACAGTAAATGTTACTGATGATACATTAGTACCTTATACGATTAGCGGTACAGGAATCACAACAGCTGATATCGGCGGTAACGCACTAACCGGTGACTTTACTGTTATTAACAATACTGCAACACTCATCCTTCCAATTACGTCAGATGCTACTACTGAAGGTTTAGAGGCGATGACTATCGGACTAAACAATGGTGAAAGCTCAGTTAGTGTAAATATTAATGATACAAGTGTAGCAGGTGCAGTATCTTATACATTAACAAGTAATGTAACTAATGTTGACGAAGGCGGAAGTGCAACGGTTACATTAACAACAACAAATATTGATGACGCAACTTCTATACCATATACAATTACTGGTGTTGATTCGGCTGATATTAGTGGAGAAAGTTTAACAGGCAACTTTACTGTTACTAACAATACCGCAAATCTTATACTTACACTTGCAGAAGACTCTGTAACTGAAGGCGCTGAGACATTAGTTGTTACACTAAACAATGGTCAATCTAATGTTAGTATTACAATTAATGATACAAGCACAGCAGCAGCTCCAACGTTTGCGTTGTCAGGTGATGTTAGTGCAGTCAACGAAGGCGGCACAGTTTCAATTACGTTAACTACTACAGCAACAGATGATGCGACAACTGTACCATATACAATTACTGGTATTGACGCAAACGATTTAACAGCAGGAAGTATTACAGGCGACTTTACTATTACGTCAAATACAGATACATTGGTGTTTACATTTGCTGAAGACGTTGCAACCGAAGGCACAGAAACTATGAATCTTGCATTAGATAACGGACAAGATAATATTAGTATTACCGTTAACGATACAAGTATTGCGCCTGCTGCTACATATGCATTAGCAAATAGTGCAAACACTGTTAATGAAGGCGACTCGTTGACTATTACATTAACAACAGAAAACGTAGATGATGGTACATCTGTACCATATACAATCTCTGGCGTACTTCCAGCTGATATTGATGATAATTTATTAACAGGTAACTTCACAGTTAATAGTGACACTGCGTCACTAGTATTACCAATTACAGCTGACCAAACAACAGAAGGTTCAGAAACATTACAATTAGCATTAGACAATGGTGAAGCTACAACAACTGTTACTATTAATGATACTAGCACAACACCTGCAGCAGATTATACAATTACTGTTACAGCAAGCAGTTCAAGTGATTATACACTAAGTGGAACTGATAGAGGTGGTGCAGTAAATGGAACTGACCCAGGATTAAACTTCAATAATGGCGATATTGTTGACTTTAATGTTAATGCTAGTGGACACCCGTTTTGGATTAAGACTGCTGCTGTTACAGGCACAGGAAGTCAAGCAACTGGCGTAACTAATGGCGGTACACAAAATGGTACGGTTAGATGGATAGTTGGCAGTACTGGTACATTCTATTACATCTGTCAATACCACGGTTCAATGGTTGGCACAATTACAGTTTCATAATAGGAAAAAAGAATGGCAATACAATTAATCAATATTGGTAATATCGCAAATGACGGCACTGGTGACGATTTAAGAGAAGCATTTATTAAAACAAATGCTAACTTTGAAGAATTAGACTTACGTGATGATGAGAAAACAACTGCCACTAATTTAGGCGATAGTGGTCAAGGATTATTTGTACAACGTCTAAATTATGATCTACAGTTTAAAAAAATAGTAGGTGGTGCTGGATTAACGTTAAGTGCTACTGATAACAATATTACTATTAGTAATGATAAAGTGTACGATCTTACCCAAACTCCTGTATCAGACGATAATTATGTTACAAAGCAATATGACTTTGAAGATGCTAGAATACTTTATAATAATGTTTATAATACATTAGAAGACTTGCCAAATGCAAGTACATATCACGGATTATTTGTACACGTACATAGCACAGGCGGCGCATATTACAGCCATGGAGGTGCTTGGGTAGAGCTTGCACTTAAATCAGATATTCTAGAAATATCAGAAGATGCAACTCCACAACTCGGCGGCGACTTAGACGGCGGTGGATATGACATAGTAAATATTAATGAAATTACTGCCACTGGGCCTATTACAGCACCACAATTTAAAGGACCGCTCGTAGGTTCTACTGTAGGATTTCATGAAGGCGATGTTAGAGGAAATTTGTATGGTAACGTTAGAGGTGTAGATGTAGAAGCATTGTATAACCAATACTTTGCACCTGGAACTGGAGACTTCGGCGGCCTTGACTCTATAGCAAATAACGCACTTGAATTTATAATTTTTAATTCTGATGTTGATTTTGGCACATTAACAGCTCCTGCAGCCACAAGTCTAGACGGTGGCGCTTTATAAACTTCCGATAAATACTTAATATTAAGGAAGTTTAATTAATGTCTAAATTATGGAATATACCAACAGGTACTAGGTACCGTGTACTAGTCGAACGTAGTGCAGTAAACATACTACTTCCGCTTTCGTCTGTTGCTAACATAGAAGTTGAACAAATAGGCGGCGACTTACCTTCCGGTACTCGTTTAGAAGGTAATTACTTAACAGGTACTGTTTATGAAGTTGCATATGACACTACGTTTACATCAGTATTTAGAGCGTCAACAGACGATGAATGGCAAGACTGTACAATAGAGTTTGTTGTTACCGGACCTGATGATCCACAATGGACAACTGTACCAGGATTATTAAATGTAGGATCAAATGACGCACTTTTTATCTTAGACAGTGAAATAATAGATTATCAATTAACAGCAACAGACACCGATCTAAGCGCAGGCGACGAATTAACATATTTCATTGCTGACGGTGACGGCGTACTCCCTCCAGGAATCACATTATCCGAAGACGGCAAACTTACAGGTACTACAGAACCTCTTCTTAGTCTAGACAAACGATACGTGGGTGGAGGATATGATATGTCTCCGTTTGCAGGATTGCCAATGGATTATGCTGCACTAAGTTCAAACGGGTATGCTAGTTTTTATTATGACACAGTTGACTACGGTTATAATGAGCCTACTTCTAATCCACGTAAATTAAA
>VMHT01146648.1_pt1 | contig 12144 bp, 13 predicted proteins | sample 4693611 | NCBI WGS metagenome assembly VMHT01 (sample SAMN12280063, study PRJNA550983) | marine metagenome | isolation source: seawater sampled from same location over 5 years 0.02-0.2 micron viral filtrate | place: USA: collected off the coast of southern California halfway between the port... ...
TAAGAAATAGATCCAGAACCATCCCAAAGAGGAATGCTGTTAATATCATAAACAAAACGATTTGGTGTAACATAATTAAGAATTTTAGTTCCCTGTAAAGGATCTGTGATAATCTTGAAAAATGCGTTTTCTGAATCAACTACATTCTTTTTGTCAAAGTAATAGAAGTTAGTAAAATCAGTTCCTCTCTTTGTCTGATAGTTATTATCAGTTAGTCTAGAACCAAATCCAAATTTAACATCAGTAAATGCACCAGCATTACCAGGAAGAATAGTAGATTCTATTTTTTCCTCAGTAATCAAATTGTAGTTATTACTTGGACTGATATCAAAGTAAGTCCCAATAAGACTAGAATGAGACGTGTCAAACTTATACTTGTAGAATTCTTGTAAATCAATATTTGGATTAGGTACAAATGTACTATTGTCTTCTGAGAACTCAAAATTATAAACAATATTTTCTACAGACTTAAGTGATACCAGTCTTTGTGGATTGCTACTATCAAAGAAACTGGAACTTAATACTACTTCATTAGCTGTAGACTTTAAAGTTCCATAATCATATACAATATTAATTTTATGAGTTACAGGATCATAAGATTGAATATATCCAGAATTATTACCAGTAAAGATCTGATAGTTATCAGCAAAATTATATTGTGCTTTATATAATTCTACTTCCTGTCCATCAAAGTGATCAACATCATCAGTTCCTTCTTGTCCTCTAGTTACATTTAGATTATTTCCACTAATACCTTCAATCTTTAAAATTTCCTCGCCAACTTTAACCAGATCATTAACAGAGAACCCAAATGAACTTTTAACTGTAACTTTTGTACCACCAGCAGGAATACCAATGTGTCCAACATAGATTGTAAATCTTGCAGTAGATTGTGATGCGCCAGATCTTACCAGATCTTCATCTGCAACACTAAGATAATCTCCTTGTGCATATCCACTACCAGCATCTTGAATTTGAATGCCAGAAACTATGCCAGCGTCAGATACAGTGAATGTAGCAGTGGCACCAGTGCCAGATCCGCTAGTAAGAGCAACACTAGTGTAAGTGCCAGCAGTATAATCTGCTCCACCATTAAGAATTTCATAACGACCAATACCTGTAAAGTCAATTGTAGACTTATTACTAGGTGGTACAAGAATAGCTTCTTGATACAACCTCTTCCTTATATAATAGGTCTTAGTTTTGGTTACGTCATTAGGATTGATGTCAATTGTTACTTTATCTCCAATTCCTAACCCATGAGGTTGTGCTGTTTCAATTAGAGCAACACTTTGATTAACTTCAAATGGTTCTAACCCATCACTGAGAGATGTTAGTCTTACAACTTTTGTACCAGAAGTATTGAATAGGTCATCTGATTGTAAGAAGTAATCGTCATTAACAATCCAAGTTCCCTCAGTAACTTTAATCTCAACTACGTTTTGACTGTTAGTTCCTTCTAACACTTCACCTTTAGCTACAGGTGCATTAACACCGTCAGTCAAACTTAGAGTAGCGCCTTTGGTATATGAACTTCTTTGATCTAAAAGAATAGTAAACGTTTTGATAGTTGCAGAGAATGTTCCCGTTTCATCAAAAGTACCATTGACATTTCTTAGTACAATAATGTTATCGTTCTTAACTGTACCTACAATAGAACCAGATGCTCCTGAGGAGGGTTGGTTTAATGTATCATCAGCAAATAGATATGCACTTTGGATTGTCGTTAGTTTTACGACTCTATCTTCTTTACATTCTAAGTAGGAAACGTTCTTACCTTTCACGGAGTTTACGATAGATTCTACTTCAGAACCTTCTGTTCCTTTATTATCAAAATAAATTTGTGAGTTAATACTGAAGTTGGTAGATGAATCTACTACGCTGACTTCTTCTACATTTCCTTGCTTTACTTCTGCAATTTGAGCAATGACACCTTCGCCATTTCTCTGCATACCTGCTTGATAGAATCTTCTAGAATTCTTAGGAATATCATCTTGATTGATATTAGAATTGTAATTACTATCAACTGGTAGAGAATAGAAGTTCTCTCCTAAAATGTATGGATATTGCGGTACTTGATTGCTATCAATAGTAATGAAATAAGCATAAGTTCCTTTCGGAAAGTCGGGGGTAACTGTAAATCTTCCATTGTTTTGATCTAGTGTTCCACTCTTGTGAGTGTATGTGTAATCATTAACAAACGTTCCCAGAGGATAATTTGTTAATGATGGACCATTAGAACGATTTCCATTAATACTGTAACCAGAAGTCATTCTCACAATTGATGATGTAGCATCTAGGGGATCCTGATGACCAAATGGACCGTATATTGGATTACCGTCGTAAGCGAATCCAATAATAGGAGAGTGAGTTTTTGTAGCGGGTTCAGTTCCTGCACTATTGATGTTGTCGCTGAGAGAAACACGTAAAGCTTTAGGATTGGCATTATATCCATAACCGTATTCTAATACATTATTATAGTTTGCAAAGATATAACCGTATTCAGTATCTAATTCATTTTCTAATTTTTTAAATCTATTAAAGTTCCATTCTTTAAGAAGAGGAATACCAGATGCACCATTACCAACTGGAATGACATCAACAATAACAGTAGCTTGATTATAGAAGTTACCTTCTGCAATTTTATCAAATCCTGTAATTATACCATCTGTATTAACAATAGAAATATATTCTGCAAATCTACCACGACCTGCTGCATCTCTAATTCTAATTAAAGGAGCAGATGAATAGAATTCTCCAGCATTATTGATAACAAGACTAGTAACCTTGCCACCTGTTACAACAGCACTTACATCTGCATTACGACCAGAAGTGATAGTGATATCAGGAGTTCTTGGAAAAATGTCATCAGTATCAACAATGATACTTTCTACAACCTGACCAGCAAGAACTGCCCTAGCTTTGCTTGGAACTTGATCAATAAGAACAAATGGAGGTGTTGAGTATCCAGTGCCTCTAGTATCAATCTTAATTTCTTCTAGTTTACCAAACCTAATACTTTCTGGATCTTTATGTCCATAGAAAGGTACGCCATTTAAAGCAATACCAATATCTCTTTTGGGTGTTTTGTATGTTTCTGTAGTTCTAGTTGCTTGCTTTCTAATGATACGAAGCAGTTTCTGATCTAGTGTAGTTTCATTAACAGTAGACCCATCTAAGATCTTATGTGAAGGATAGCTAGAACTTGTGATATAATAATACTGTTCGTCTTCAAAGATCGCTGATACATTAGTAGAAACTTGATCTAAGGAAGATGCAACTGATGGAAGCGTAGGCACATCGACTGCAGTACCTGAACTTAACACCCATCTAGTTTGATTAGTACCAGTCTGAACAATCTTAGAGTCGGAAGTTTCAAATCCTGGATTTGAGATTTGAATCTTGTCCCCAATAGCAGAATATGGTTGTGCATCAGATGGTTGTAAGTTGTATACAACACCTAAGGTCAGTAAAACAACGCCAGAACCACTAATGGTTACTGGTTTGTACACTGAAGATCCTACTGCATGTTGAACAGCAGTCTGTGCCGTCCTTTCGTCAATTGTAAACTGTGTTACGTTCTTATTATCGAAAGTAATCGTCTCTTCACCAATTAATACTGATCCTGTCTTACCCCAACCGATAGTAGAGAATACATCAATTCTATCCCCCGAACTCGCAGTCCCTGACAGGGTTTTTTCAAGCTTAGTTTTAGTAGATACTTCAAATGCACCATTGACTGTCTCAGGTGCTAATACAATATTATAAATTACTTCATCATCTGATGTACCATCAGCATACACATTATCTACTGTTGAATCAGCATAACCATATTCTTCAGTAGAAGTCTGTACAATCTTTTTACCGATCAGATTCTTTACGTCTCCAGATACAACCTTACACTTAAGTGCATAAACGTTGATCCAATCTGCTTCGGACGATTTGTATGTAAAATCTCTTGGTTTATATACTTCTGGTTTGTTATCTGCTGTTTTAGCAATAACAGTATTGAAAATAAACTTGATGGAACTTGTAGTTCCTTTAGCTTTGTAAAACTTCTGAATGTTTTTAATCAGAGTTCTCTTATCTACTTCACCCCTAAGATACTTTTGGGGGAAAGAACCTAGATACTGACTCTCGAAGTTTTTGACTAATGCATATAAGAAAAGGTTACTAATGTTATGAACCTTTTGTCCAGCATTATGAGATGCAGCAACCGTAGTGGTGAACGTGCTAGACTCATATAAGTCACCAAGCGATGTATTGCCACTTACGCCTCTAGAACACTCTCTTAACTCAGTGTCTGTTCTAGAACCATAGAAGATGATCTCGTCATCAATTTTTACAAATCCGTTTCTTTTTGGAAAACTCGTTGCATTTTCCAATACAATTGTATCAGCACTACTAGAAATAGTAGTGTCCAAGATATTAAACTGTCTAAGAATATTTTGTTCATAATAATCAATGTCTGCATATTTTTGGATATTATTAATTATATCCAGTGTGCCACCTTGCACCTCCTGTTCTTCATAATACTTCTGAACGAACTTACTAAAAAGTTCATATTCATCTGTAATAAAAGAAGGAAGCTGCGTCTCAATGAGAGTAGAAATTCTCTTAGTCTTTACAGCAGGCATTTACTTTACTCTTTGTATGCAGTGAACGAGGAATTTGCAACGTCAACGTCAAGATAAACCTCACGGAGTGCCTTGATATCATTAGAAAGGGGTTTGACTCTAACGGAAATACGATTATCAAAGAAACTACCTTTAATGATAGTTAAGTTGTACATTTTAAGTTCACCTTCTACATAATCAATATCGCCAACTTCCTTGTCGAGGACAACCTTTTCACCAGTTACGCTATCTAGAGTATATAGGATGATTTTGCTATCCCTATCCTCTACATATACATCCATAGTAGGATACTCAGTAACCCTAAACCCAGTGGATGACAGGACTGGTTCATCACAGTCCTTATCAAAAGAATTTTGAAAACACACTTCGTAATAGAAGGTGGAATTGAGAGAAGGATAAAAATCCTTTCTCATTGTAATATCTGTTAAATTGGAATTGATAGTATTATCAGAATCATCAATAACACCTACCATCTTACTGTATCTAAACTTACCATTGAACTTTTCAGTATCACTAGTATCAAGATAAGACTGTACATTACCAATCACTTTGTCTCTAATCTGTGATGTTGTTTGATCAGTAGCAGATCCATTATAATAGATCTTACTATTCATCTCAACATATAGAATAGAAGGATCAATTATTCTAGGTTCAACAGAAGCTACAACATACTGCTTTAGATCTGCAATAATTTTCTGTTTTGTTAATGAAGTAAGATAACTTTGATCAGTTGGTTTCAATGCAATGAAAACTTTACCGTACTCAGGTGGAACTTGGTCTTCTCCACCAAAAATAATGATATCACTCGTTGCAGGATACACTTTACGTACAATTGCCTCATAGTCCTGAGAGGTCACTGCACGGTCTTGTGTGCCGTATGACTTAGGAGCGGTATATTTGATCTTCTGGGTGCTTTCAATCTCTTCACCGCCTGCAGAGGCAATGCTAGAAGTAATGTTAGTAGTAAACGAGTTGGGAGACACACCGTTAGGGTTCTCTAGTACACCATTGAAGACAAATGTACTTACGCCATTACTTTCAGAAGCAGATGTGGTGATGTAAGATACTTCAATTCTAGATTGATCTTCTGGTTTCCTACCCAGTACACCATCACCCATTAAAAGCTCATATCTTCCATCTTCGATCTCATCAAGGAAGAATACTTTTGAAGTACCATCAACACCTAGAATATTATCTGCTACAAGGTATGGTTCGTTAAAACTTCCTCCACTCGGGAATACCCTTACTCTAATTGTGTTGGTATCAATGTTTTTATTGTCAAGAACAAATCTTTGAGAATTTGCTGCCGTGTTAAAAGTAAAATTATCAACTACTTGTGATCCTTCTACGATCTCAATATTAGTAAACGTAGCTACATTGTTAGCAACTTGTGCTTTTACATCGTCAAGTGTAACATACTGATAGATGTTGTTGTCATAGGTTGAAATAAATCCTGTTCCTTTCTTAAGAATCAGTTCAGTGTCAGTTGTTGATGTTCCATAATTTACATTAAAAGAGACATATGCAGTAGGAGAGGTAGCACTCTTGGGTCTGTACCCTAGTTGCTTCGCAATCGCTACTACATTGTCCCTCAAGGTGGCAGAATCAATGAATAGTTCATTGACTACCATATTAGTGTTAAACGCCGTATAGTAGGTGTTATAAGCTAAGACATCAATCAGGTTTGCTAATGCACTACCTTCAAAATCATAATCAGTAAATTCTGTCTGACCCTGCAAATATTCTTTCAGGGTTACTTTGATTTCCTCAAAGTCTAAGTTAGCAACCTGTGTATAAGGCATTATCGTGTACGTGCTAAGAAGAATGTTGCCGCTACTGGTCTGTCATTTCCTATAATAGTGTAATATAATTCAACACTATAACCATCGCTATCCAAATCTGGATAACAAATAATGTCTTTGATAGTCACTCTAGGTTCATAACGATCAATACAGTCATTAATCTTAGATTTAATAAGTGCAGCTGTACCAAAATCTAATGGTTCAAACAGCATCTCTCTTAAATCTGAACCCAATTCAGGTTGAAATAGTCTCTCACCCTTACTTGTTTGAAGCAATACAGCTATCGACTGTGCAATAGCTGCATTATCTTTCACTGTTACCAAGTCATTGGACACAGGATGCTTCTTAAAAGTAATACTCAGATCTTTAAATGTCTGAAAGGTGGGCATTTAGACACAGCAAGGCTGTTTCTATTTATCACTTACCGACAAATCCATCCGCCCATTCAAGATCATTGTCAAAAATTTCACCCTCTTGGACTTCTTTCCTCTTTCCTGATTTACGCATATAGCGATCACTTTCAACTTCAGTAATAAGTGTCATACCAGACTTCGTGAAGTCTTCTGATTTGTCAACTCTACTGTTGCCCATTTTCTGTGGCCTCCTTACGTTGTTTTCGTTCATTATTTGTTTCCCAAAAATATTCGTCAGTGTCACCTAAACGTCCCCAGTCTGTTCCTGACTCAACTTGATATTCTATAGTAGAAACCTTAAAGTCAGGGAATGTCGGGTGCTCAGGCGTGATAGAGAGGTCATAGAATCGTGTCCTGTTATTAGGATACAATGCATACTGACCATTCTCTAATGCAATACAATTATGCGACTTATGTTCTTGAGGAACTTCACTCACATTATTATCTATCACATCTGGATTCGCATGGTAGTTGTCTAATGTAAACAAATACTGACCATTCATCAAACCATGGTCACGAGTGTAGATCTCTGTATCCATAGAGCTAACAAAACCCTTGTTAATACACATGACCCCATAGTCCATACAATTCCAGAATTGTAGGTTCTCTAGAGACATATCGGGCGTCGGTGTTTTCGGCGCTCGGAGAAATGCACTTATAGGAAGTTTATCATACATTGCACCATACGCAGGTAGATACGTCTCAAAATAAAATGCGCGTCCTGGTATGCTTTTCGCAGATACCCAGACACCTTCTACAAATTCTCCGTGACCATCCTGATGATCGCGTAGATATTCCTTACGTACCCATACCTTTTCCGCAGGTAAATTACAAATTAAATTCATTTCATATTCCAAGAAAGTACCAGACGTTCTTTGTCACTCTTACAAGGTAATGTGTAGTGATGTACAAAGGATGGGAAGAATATTACCGAACCACTTTGTATATCTCTGGGTGAGTATATATCTACCCACCCTATCACATTATTGAAAGGACACACAAACTGAGTCGGTGTATGCTCCTCTGGATCGTATTCGATATACATTACCGCACTAAATCCTGTAGCTCCGTGATTATGCAATAAATGCTGATCACCTTTACCACCTTTCTCAAACCAATATGCATCAACCTGCAAATCAATCTTGACTTGATCTTTGAACTTCTGTAATTCATCTCTGATTAAAGGTTCAATGACTTCCCATTTTACCTTAGGTGTTCTGAAGTCACTTGGAACATACTCACCTACATCTTTCTTGAATTCCTGTGCTCTCGATAAATCAAGCAAAGCTTCTTTCTTACTATCCCAATCCTTCGTATAAAGATGAAAGATTGGGACTGCAAACATTGGTTCGATGTACTCAGACATTACTTGCCTTGACCGCGATACCTCTTCTTTGCTTTGTTCCTAGATGTTGCTGAATACTTCGTGTGCTTTCCAGTGCCTTGACGACTCCTCTTCGGAATCGCCTCCACAAATGATTGCCCACTTAATGATGCTTTGATCTTCGCCATACTTACGTTATAAGATTTGAACCAATTACTATTGTAGGATGTTGGAACGGTCCTGTCAAGGGCCTAGGTGATCCTCCTATCACTAACTGAGATTCATCCCCAGTCACCGCAGGTAACCTGCCATTAATAAACACAGTCGTGTTTACAGTTGGTCGTATAACCCTCTGTCCTGGTTGGCATGGTGCTGGAATTAATGGGTTGATCTTTACACCTGCCACAGGAGCAGGTATAGAGAGGTTATCATAGATTACTAAGGGAACGCCCTTCGCAACAACTTTCGTTGGGTATGGAGTCCCTCCTAGGGGCGCTGCAGGATATGTACAGTTTCCATCTGTACTCGGTGTGTCAACCGTCTCTGGTCCTGCTATAAATGGCATTATACTGCTCTCGCAACGTTTAGTAAATCTTGCTTGATACCTTCGACATTATTGTGAAGATAATCGAGGGTCTGTCCCACAGTCTCGTAATCCTCACCCGTTGGTCGCTTGTACATCAACGACGGACTCTCGAGCTGAGATATCCTCTGCTCCAAGCTGTTTAACCTCTCGGACTGCCACAGGCACGTCCTCTCCAATTCGTTCAACCTCTCCATTAACTCGTCCTTCATTGTTATCACCTCTCATGAATGAATTGGATGCTCTCGATTCAAACTCGTCGCAGAACTTGTCAAAGTTCTCTAGAATTTTATCGTAATCACTATAATCGACTTTTTGGGGCATTTTTTTCTGGGGGAATTTTTTTAAAACGACCTTTCAAATATATTTATCGCTCGTCTGGATACTTTTGTAGGTTAGGAGGGACCCATGGATTTTGGAAACCGCTTGGCGCATATAAGGGCATAAAAAAGGGGGCGCATCACTGCCCCCCTGTCTGTTATCACACATGCCCTAGGTCTTACGGAGGTTCGACTTAAATGCGATTGAACGCAACCCGTGCCCTGCCTAGGGGCATGTGCCCTAGAGCTCTGCCAGCATCTCGTCCATCTCGTCTGTGTCGATGTCGTCGTGCAACCATGCCACGCCGTCGCCTGTGATGTACTCACCGAACTCATCGATGAATCGCTTCGCCCATGCTCTGTATCCTAGGTTGCGGTTGATGCGAGCGTGACGGTAGATCGTCTCGTCGTTGCCTATCCATAGGGCGACGTTCCATGTCTCGTATGTCGCCCATCCGTTGTACGTGGTGTCGGTTGCTGTGGTCATGTGTGATGTGTGATTGATGTCTTAATTATAGAGGGTGATCAGGTCAGTGTCTGTCGCTGATGTTCCAGTATGTGATCTGTCCACCGTTGGCAGGTTCTAGTCCTGCTCTTACCCTTTCACGGTGTGTCTGCTCTGCTGCCATCTGTTGGCGGATGTTGTCCATGACCTTCTGCATGAGAGGGGAGGGGTTCTCATTGTGTAAGAACATGCCGTCTGAAGATTTGGTGAGTTTGTTTGTCATGTCCTTATTATAGGGGATGATGAGGCGAAGTCTATACGAGGTGGGACAGTTCCTGAGCTGTCACAGCTGCTTCTCCTGCATATACCCTGACCCATTTGATGGGGGTCGTGTTGTTGTTGATTCGGTAGATCATTTGATCGCCGTCCTGCTGAGCTGCGATTCTGTACGCTGTGTCGATGGTGGCGCAATAGATGCAGCCGTGCTCATCAAAATTTGCGAATGCTGCTGGCTGAACTGCCCAAGTTGTTTGCATGTGTGTTTCTCTGTGTTGTTCTAATTATAGCGGCTAGACCACGAGCTGCGGTCATAGCAAGTGACAGTTCACGAGGTGGCGCAATCGACCCAATAGAGGGAAGATATGGCATAGAATAGTGGCTCATGTCTTTAGAAGTTGTTTTGCGATGTTATGCCCAACGAACCCACGGGCTGCATATGGGACAGTTACACGGTCAGAACCGCGACGGTAAACAAAGTGATTGCCGCCATGACGTTCTAAGGTCCAACCGTGGACCTTAGCTAGCTTCTTCAGCTGCCTGGTTGTCATCTGAAGGCATACTCTGTTTGAACTTGTGAGATCAGGACTGCATCCTGCCTGAATGCTTTTTTGTATGCTGCGGCGATCTGCTCAAACTTTGGCATCATTGCCTGGACCTCTCTGTCCTCCAGTTCGATATAAAAGATTTTGGTCTTTTCAAATTCACCTTTCCAGAACCCCTCAGCGTCGATGAATGTGCCATAGTCAAACAAAGGCATGATATCGGACTTGATAAATTCATTCATCATTGCGTCGGATACGGTGCCGCTGTCTGGAATGTTGCGACCCATTGTGATTTCAATTCTTTTCATGATGTGATGCTGTGTGATGTATGTTCTTATTATAGAGGATGGCGGGTGCTTGTCAGCACCCTCTGTGCCACTACTCAGACCGTCACCCCATTGTTGAAGTCGATTGTACCTGAGCGAGTCGAGACGAACCATTCCCAATTCTTTTGGAATACGCCGCAACCTCTGGCGAATTCGTCACAAAGGGCGTTGAGTCTGCTCTTTGTGGTGTTAGACTGCCAACCGCCATCAAATAGGGTCAAAGCGCCATCATCGGCAATCGTTGCGATGTGGTTCCCGTGTAGGTAGACAAAGGCATAACCGTCCTCGATCCTTACCATGGTGTTTGCTTTGCAGAAATCAGATTTTGTTCTGATTGCGTTGTTCATTTGTGATTCGATTAGGCGCATGTGTGATGTGTGTTGTTTGGTATGTTCTTATTATAGGGCATCGGATGGACCTTGCAACCCACCCAGTGCCACTTTGATTATTGGCACAAGCTATCGAAGAGTCGTTGCGCCTGTCTCTCTATTGCGTCTATCGTTCCTCTGGTGTTGTTGGTTAACCAATTTAATTCGTCAGCGGTTAACTCATTATGGACCCTGAAATTCTCCCATGCCTCGTCAAAGCATGTTTCAAATAAATTCTCGTGATGTAAAGTTGACATGTGATGTTTGTGATGTATGTAATAATAATAGGTCAGCCGCCCACCCTTTGCAATAGGATGGGTGACAGTTTGTCAACTGGTCAGATGATCCCTTGCTCAACTGCTTCCATGATGTCACCATACTCACCGACGATCTCACCAATTGAATCACGGATGTATGCATAAGAATTGGATTCATCATGCATGGAATAGCAAAGGTCCATTGCTCGGTCTAGATCGGTCGTGGTCTCGGACTCACCTAAAGCAGGGCAAGCGACGTAGTAAGTTGTTTTGTTCATGTCTTAATTATAGGGCATGGGGTGACCATTGCGACCCCATGTGTGCCACTAGTCAAACTGGTTGACTCAGCTAAGGATTTTCACGCCATCTGTGAAATGATGGGGATGAGCGATCACAGGCACTGGACCATAAATGTCGTTCATGTAATCCCTGACCCTCTCACGGTCTAAACTGTCACCGTCACCCCATGACATAGTGTCGTTACACTCGTCAAGATAAGTAACAAGGGCAAAGGCAATTTGCTCCTTTGTACGCTTTTGATCGTAGAGACCGTCATCTCCATAAAATGAGAAAACATAGTCGATAAAGTCTGTGAAGTTGTTCATGTCTTTATTATAAGGGATGATGGGGACAGTGGGTGGAATGGTGGACACTTAGTCAATTGGTCGGCAGCTGACTAGTTGTTGATACTTAGTTCCCACATTTGATTAAACGATGTTAACCACTGCACATGTTTCTGATCCATGTCCTCTGTGTCCTGCTCATCTGCACTGACGTAAGGTAAACTATGCTTGGTGCAATAGTCCTCGTAAACAACAGTGAGAAAATCAATTGAATCCATAAAAAAA
>VMHT01204666.1_pt1 | contig 12144 bp, 32 predicted proteins | sample 4693611 | NCBI WGS metagenome assembly VMHT01 (sample SAMN12280063, study PRJNA550983) | marine metagenome | isolation source: seawater sampled from same location over 5 years 0.02-0.2 micron viral filtrate | place: USA: collected off the coast of southern California halfway between the port... ...
GAACGAGGGAAAAATGGCTCGATAAACCATAGTTATACTATGGACTTGAAGAAAGGCGATTTAGTAGCTTGCTATGTTACCAACACTCACGAGTGGGAGACCTTAATGTGTTGGGGTATCGTTATTGAAGTCAACGAAACTTTAGAAGATATACGAGTCCTCGACAACGAGGGAAATACTAGATGGTGGCCTCGCCGTAGATGGCGGATATTATCTGAAAAAAGAAACCTAAAATATCTTGACATAGACATAAAATTAGCGTAATATAATAATATAACATGAAAGTGAGATATCAATGGGATATCGTTCAGAAGTGGTAGTGAAGTTCTCCGATAACGCTGTAAAAGTTATTAAGAAGTTTTACGAACTAGACAAGCAAATCAAAGAACTTATCGACGATTCAGAGTACTCGATTGGCTGGGAACAAGTTCAGGCTATGCATTGGGACTGGATTAAGTGGTACGAAGATGACGATGAAGCCATCATGGCGTTCATGGACATGCTCGACCAACTAGGTGATGAAAATTATGGCATGATAAGGTTGGGTGAAGAGAGTGATGATGTGGGATACTATGGCAATACCGACAAGTTTGATATGTATGTTGAAAGGAATATCCAATGGTAGGCAAGAGCATTAAGACGGCAAACAATAAGGTTGGTATCGTTGTCGAGTCGCACGAGTGCAAGCACGACCCTAATGATGACGGAGATTACAGCCATGTAATCAAAGTAATGTTTCCGAATGAAACCAAGGGCAAGGTCTATGTTGTCAATGTTAATCCTAAATACAACAACTACGAGATACTAGGAGGCCAATAATGGAGTGGGGTCTATTACTTTTTATTGTATTTCTTTACATTTTACACTTGCGTTTGCGAGCAACTTATATTAAAATAAGAAAAGAAGAAATCGTTAGGGAAGCAGTGGAGCATATTGTCAGAAAGCGACGTATCGATGAGCTTTATGGTAGAGACCAAGATGAAAACAGGTGATATTATCAGACTAAGAAGCGACATTGTTCAGGAAGGTTGGCATACGGATATGTTTAGACCCCACATTGTGAGAAGAGTCGAAAAGAAAAACGACTGGGTGTTCGTCTTCGGTCATACCGGTCCGCTATCGATGCACATAATGGAGGTTATCAGTGAAAGTAGAAAGCAAGAGGTGGCACGTGTTTGAGTTGTATGAAGTTGTATTGCCAGTTGTTATTTTTTCTTGTTTTGTTACATGGATATCGTTTAGATGAAAGCCGGCGATTTAATAAAGTTCGACCGTATCAACGGGCACACGACCGCTATCAATGACAAAGTGGCTGTTTATCTGGGTGAGGCTTTCATTCATCGTGACGACGGCGTGGTTATCCAGAACCACAAGGTTTTGTTACTTGGGGAGACAACGCCGAGAATTATTGATGTTCGCTTGCTTAGGTGGGTGAGGCGGTATCCAAAATGAAAGTCGGCGACTTAGTAAAGCAGGTTAGTTGGGATGGTCTTGGAGTTATCACTAAGGTTGTCCCGCATGGGTTTTATGTTCTCTTCCCTGACGGCGAGTTCCGCGTTGAACAATGTGACTTGGAGTTAATCAGTGAATCATGAGTGAGGTAGGTTTAATGGACTTTCAAACAACAGAGTTACTAACTTCGATTAGTTATTTCCTCGGCGGTCTCGCTTTGATGGCTGTCATTGTTTTGACGATACGGGAGTTCTCAAAATGAAGGCAGGCAACTTGGTTGAGACAGATGAGTTTGGCATAGGTCTTGTCTTAGAGGTTGTTTTTGACCACTGTCGTATTCTTTACCCAAGTGGCAGGTGGTATTGGGCTTACATAGGTCAGGTTGAGGTTATCAATGAAAGTCGGTGATATGGTGATGTGGTATAGTGATACTTCGCAAGACATTGGTATTATCACGAAATGCAATGGCGGCCCCCAAAATCCCGGAGTATTCATCTCTTGGTTTAGTGGCGAGGGTGATGGATGGTTTTACGGAAGCCACCCAAACATAGGAGTGGTCAGTTATGCGCGTCGGTGACCTGGTAGAAATGCGAGGCTCACGAGGTATTATCGTTGAGATAAAGAACAATAATAGGTTTGTGCCTTATGAGATTTGGTATAGGGTCCATTGGCAAGACGCCAATGCTTTTGATTGGGTGAGAAAAGGTACGTATAAAAGCTTTAGAAAGATAGAGTCAGGTTGTTGAGTACTTCATGGTAGATTTTTTAGTCGCTATTTATTTTGTATTTACCTTGGGGTTTCTTCCGCTCTATTTGTTGACGCCTTTGTTTTTTATTAAAAAAAAGGTTGACATCATAGACAAAGACTGATACAATAATAATATAATATGCTGGTGTAGCTCAGTTGGTAGAGCAGTTGATTTGTAATCATCAGGTCGTAGGTTCGACTCCTATCACCAGCTCTTGCGCGAGAATAGCTCAATTGGTAGAGCGCGACGTTGCCAACGTCGAGGTTGTGGGTTCGAGCCCCATTTCTCGCTCAATTTTGGAATCGTAGTTCAGTTGGTTAGAACGCTGGCCTGTCAAGCCAGAGGCCGCGGGTTCAAGTCCCGTCGATTCCGCCAAATTATCGGGTCGTTAGCTCAATTGGTAGAGCATCGGACTTTTAATCCGCAGGTTCAGGGTTCAAGTCCCTGACGACCCACAAAATATAACGGGGTGTAGCGCAGCCTGGCAGCGCATCTGGTTTGGGACCAGAGGGTCGTAGGTTCAAATCCTACCACCCCGATAAACAAAAGAAACAACAACAAAGGAGTATAGTTGTGAAAAATAATAAGAATCTGTCGAACCTGTGTTTCGTCGCCTCGTTGGCTTCGGTCGCAGTGTCAATTGCAACCTGGGTTTCGGTTGGCGAAATCAATGTAAATCCCGCTCATGCAGAGCGCTTTGGAATTTTTATTGGCTTGTGGGCGCCCACTCTAATGGGGCTGGCAAACTACTATAAGGAGTAGAATATGACTATAAACTTGCTCGAATTTTTAAAAGTTTTTATAATTGTTTTTGGCGTTGCTGGAGGCATAACTTTCTTTAGAAGAACTTTTATTGAAGACGAAGAGAACTCAGAGACAACCGAATCTAGTAAAGATTTCTTTACGAAGAACGCAATGGATTATGACGGAATGGGAAACTTTGGACGTTTTCCAATCAAAGCAAAACAAGAAAAAAAGAGGTAAAAGCTTTATGTTAAAGAATATCATCATCGCACTGCTAGCAGCAGGCACGGCACACGCACAGCCGTTTGAGTGCGACAATAACTATGGCGAGTGCGGAACACCAGAGGTATCGGGCGGCGGCAATGGTGGCGGAGGCTCTGTGTTGATTGCCAACACTGACTTGGGCGACACATACCAACACGCAGATGACTATGACGACGATGGTGTCGAGGACTCTTATGATAACTGCCCTCGTGTTCCTAATCGAGAACAATTCGATAGTGACGGAGATAAACGAGGAGACCTGTGCGACAACTGCCGAGTCATTGATAACGTCGAGCAGTTTGACCTTGACGGCGACGGACTAGGTGATTTGTGCGATACAGATATCGATGGTGATGGTATCGAGAACGAGTTAGACAATTGCGAGATGGTTTTTAATAAGGGCCAGACCGACACCGATGGTGATAGTTTAGGCGACTCGTGCGATGATGATATTGATAACGACGGCGAACCAAACATCAAGGATGCTTGCCCTATGATGGCTGGTATTCCTGATAAGGCAGAACAATGCTTCGTCGATTCAGACAGGGATAACGTGTCAGACTTTGGAGACAATCCAGATAATTGTCCTGGTGTATTCAATCCGAAGCAGTATGACGCTGACCTTGATGGTCTCGGTGATGTGTGTGACCCAGATGTTGATAACGATGGTGTACCAAACCAGTCGGATAACTGTAATGGCGTGTTCAATCCAGAACAGCAGGACTTTGATAGAGACGGAAAGGGTGACGACGCATGTGATCAACACTTCTGTTATGTAGTCTTCGGTGATGAAGAGAACTGCCTAGACCCAAAGACAGCGTTTAAGACTTATTCGCCTAGTGTGTCTGCCTTCGTCGGCGATAAGATACCACTTCGAGTATTCAGTAATCGACCAGAAGAAGCTAGCTCCTATAAAATGGCGATTAGAAAGAGACCATCGGGGTCGAGTTCAACGATACAGCACCCGTCTAGTGGTATCTCTGAGTTTACAGAATACGAGGCAGTGCCTGAACAGCGAGCATACTTCACACCCGACGCCCCAGGAACCTACGAGTTTGTAATCGAGATGGATTCAAGAGCACAGCATGTTTTCAACATGGTCGTCGATGGTCCAGAACTTTCACAGGGTTGTGACGTTGCGAACACAGAAAATAACAGTTCTTTTCTGTTGACTTTCTTGTCGTTATTTGCTATAATTGTATTCTGGAAAAAAAGGAGTTGAGATGATTAGCTTTCTCGTTGATGTTGCTACTTTAGGTGTAGCGATATTCATTGGCTCCGTTGCGTTCGATTGGTACAGAAAGAAAAACAATTGATTAGTAGATACAAACGCTTGGTTATGGAGTCAGTACCTAATGTCCCAGCAGGACAGACAACTTACGAAACTCTATATTGTGACGTTCGCCTTTATTGTAATGACTTGGGTATTCCATTTGACGGAATAGCATTCGATGATGCCATCGACGAGCTGCAGAAGGAACAATGCATTGTCTACTTCAACAAGAACAACATCCAGCCAACCAACTTTGGACTACTAAAGTTTATTGAATAAGTGCTTGACTTCATTGAATAATAGTGTTATTATTATAATATAAACAATCAGGGAAAAAACAATGTTCGACTTCGTAGACCCCATTCAGGCAAAGAAAAATCTCAACAGACAGGGAACAAAGGTTTTACATTACATTGTCACGGCTTATAACAAAGGATATCTTGATTACCCACAAACACAAGCTATTTTCTGTAGCCTGCTAGCTTGTGTTTGTGAGGGCAAAGTCACAGGCCGCCTCAATGAGGAAACTATGGAAGTTGAATGGACTGTAACCCCAGAACATCAAAAGGAGATTGATGCGCTTAAAGCATCTGTGATTGATGAAAATGTCATTATAGGCCCTTGGAAATGAAGACGGGTGATCTTGTCACTTGGCGACCCGGTGCATGGTACCAGTTTGGTATCACAGATACCAGTGATATAGTTGGAACCATAATCGAAGGACCATCAATGTTTGGCTTTATCGAGCGTGTCTGTGTATTGTGGAACAAATACCCAGAGTCGGAATGGTCACACGCTGGTCAAGGTCTGACCCGATGGGTCGATGTTATGGATGTGGAGGTTATCAGTGAAAGTCGGTGATTTAGTGCAGCTTTCTGGTTATGGTGCTACTCGTGGATTCAATAGCAAATTGACAATGGTAGATACAAAGCAAACCGGACTGATTATAAAAATTGAGAAGGGGTCCTATCCTTACATAATCAAATGGTCGAAGACACCACCCGGTCCATATGCTTTCCCTGATTGGTGCCATCACAGAAGAGAGTTGAAGTATGCAAGTCGGTGATTTAGTAATGAAGAGAGATGGCCTTATCGAGGGCAGCCCGCATTACCTTCGCTTGGGCATTATCCTTGAAAGACAAGTAAGAACGCACCCGGACGGGTCAGAAGACAGCCCAGTTTATCGAGTCCGTTGGGCAGATGATTATGGTGTCTTCTGGACTGGCGGGCATTCATTACAGAAAGTAGAGAAAACAGTATGAGATTTCAAGTTGGTGATTTAGTGGTTCACGACACTTATGGTGTCGGTCTCGTCATTGAGGAGTCAAATCGGCTCAAACTCGGTGATAGAAATAACGGCTGCCCACAAACCAAGCCCATGTACCGAATCCGTTGGTCAGTTGTGCCACAGAAACCACAGAAGCCGTTAGACCTGGCTGTTAATTGGGGCCCAAAGTTGCTGGACTGGTCGGAGTGGCAGGGTTCGGAATGTCTTACGAAAGTAGAGAAAACAGTATGAGCACACTGATTTATCATTTAGAATATCGAGTCGGCAAGGAACCAAAAGGACATATTTATGCGACGAAAAAGATATGTGAGAAAAAAAAGAAAGCACTTATCGAGCAACATGGCGAGAATATTAAATTCGGAAAGATGCGAATAGCATGATAAGGTTAATTTTCTTCTTGACAATTATCTACATCTCTGCTAAAATATATAGTATAGTTAGAAAGGTTAAAAAATGAATTTCTCAAATCGACAAATCGAAATGCTCTATGACCAGTGGAACCCCAACAGTGTTATGGTTGGTGATAGAGTGATGGTCAATCTACACGATAACAAATACCAGGCTCGAATCGTTGGATTAAACCTCGACATTAAAAACAAAAAAGTGTATGCCAACCTTCGACTAATGGACACAACCAAACGCCTACCGATTAAGGTTGACGTTTCAGATTGTCATAAAGTAGAGGCATCATACCCAGGACACCATAAAAATGGATAACTCACAAAAATTTATAGTCACGATTGTTAATCCAGACCTAAAAAAGAGGTTTACAGCAGTTCACTTTACCCAGACTTTTGAAGAGTCGGTTAGAGAGGCTTACACCGCTAAAGTTAAACTAGGGCATGGATGGAAAATAACAAGTATTTCACTTAAACAAATTTGAAAGAGAGATAAATATGTTTGATTTTATTGGAAAATTAGTTTTCTTTTCTGCAATCTTTTTAGCAGGTGACTTCATCGGAGTCGCAGGCATGAAAACTTTGTTCTCAACTTTACTTGGAGCCGGATGATGGATATCAGAACGAACGCAGCTATTCGACGCATAGCTCGACACCTTATAAATTTTCCTGATGCAAGGACAACAAAAATCTTGACTTCTATTCCAAGTGATGATAGAATAAGGATCCTAGAAGAGATTGAGAGAATCAAGAATGACAAACGTAACTAAAACTATTGACTCCGCAAAATTATCAACTGCTCAAGTTGAGGGTATGTTGAATACATTTGACTTCGGACAACTTCCTAAGCCTGGTACTAACAAGGGTGAACGAGGACAAATCCTTGAGTCCGCATTAGGTATCAAGAACGGGTCTGATTTGAAGGATATGACCGATGGTGAATTAAAGACGTTCACAGTGGGTGAGTCTATTGCAATCACCTCTCTGGGTCATTGTTTACCGGATATCATCGAGCAATCCACCTCATTCAAAGACAGCAAAGTGTTTCAAAAGCTAAAGCAAACGATATTTGCCGGTTTCGATAAGAAAGAAGGCGATTTCATTAAGTCCAAAACCATTAACGAAGTGAACTCTCCTGAGTACTATGAAAAGCTCGAAGAAGATTATAACTATATTTCTTCACAGATTAAGCATGCTTACCTAACGCGTGAAACACTACACACCATCAATGGTCCTAATGAATTACTTCAGATTCGCACCAAGGCAAATAAAAAATCAGATGGAACTTACACTCCCTTAGTCTATAAGAGTACCTACCTTAAAGACAAATACATGGCGTTCTTTTTACGAGCCTCATTCGGCAAAGAAATTGTAAAGAAAAGCACTTGACATTGACATAGAATCATAGTATAATGAGATCATGAAAACAATGAGAAAAAAAGTTCTTGATGTAGTTTGTATCGCGGCAGGCGCCGCACTAATCGCGGCTGTCTATGTCGCACCATTGTTCTTGAAAGGACAAACAAAATGAGTAAAAGAGTTAGAAACGAGTACGTTCCAGAGCATTGGGCAAACGGTAAAGCAGTAAGCAATCACAATGGCTCATTCACAACCGATGGGAAGCAGCTATTCTCCTATGGTCTGTTGATTGGTGATACCTGTGAGAAAACAGGTTCAAAGGTTCTCCGTAACTACACCGCACGTGGTAAGTGGGGCTATCAGTCACAGACGACTTCGTGTCACGTCGGCAGGTCTTTCCTATCAGCGGATATTGTCGATGGATAAAGTAATGTATATGGAAACTTTTGATGAAGTAGAAAGAGTTGACTAAAAAAGTCCTTGACAGTTTATTGATTTTTTGATATCATATATTTATGAACAATGAGATAAAAATTAGAAACCCATATGCAATTGCTTTGCAAAAACGCCATGGCGGCGGTGTCAAAGTGCATAAGGATAAAACGAAATATTCACGAAAGGTGAAACATAAAAATGCCATATTTAGAAACTTGCCGCGGTGATTTTGTCGAGTGTTCTCGCGCATATCTAGAAACAGCACGACGGCACCAGCTCATCGAGTGGTTAGAGCTTCGTGGTATGGCTTGTTATGATGATGAATCGACAGAGCTACTTCGTGATTGTGCTTTGCAAGATTGGGATGATGAAAATGAGGGTTGATAGTCGATACCTTATCAAAGGTAAATGTGGTTCGCTTGTGCCCGTCACAAAAAAACAATTTACCGATATTCAAAAAAAACTCTTGACAAAAAGATGATTTGTGTTTATAATATGTGATGAGTGGTTGCCGAATGGGACTACTCACACATTGCAACTTGCTATAATAGGAGGATTTAATCATGAATGCAATCGCAATACACCGACCCGGTCTACTCGGCCATAAAGTTATCAATGAAATGTTTGATAGCTTCTTTAATGACTTCCCAAGTCATTTGAAACAATCAACACAAGGCTACCCCGTCGCAGATATATATCGAGACGATGATGGCTCGACGGTGTTAGAGTTTGCCCTTGCGGGCTTCAAGCGTAAAGAGTTGACAATCGACGTCCAACCCGACAAGCGCTCGATTACCATCAAGGGAACGGCAGACGAGGACAACTCGAAACGAAGTCGAATCGCTCGACGAAACTTCGAGAAAACATATGTGAACTACGACGACAATCTCGACTTGACACAAGCAAGCGCTCAGTTTGAGAATGGTTTGTTGTCGGTTCGTGTTCCTCAGAGACCAGAGGTCAAACCAGTTTCGATTTCGATTGAATAGGTTGTCAATGTAGGTGTGTGTGGGTGTATTCACGACACCCATACGCGCCGATTTTTTTTCTTCGGCGGTATTTTTTTTCTTGACCTGACGGTCAAGAGCTGCTATAATATTAATATAAACAATCGAGGAAGATAAAAAATGCTTGTGACCATCGACGGCATAACTTATTTAGTCAGTAGAGGAACCAAAGAATACAAGGAACTCGAAGATGTAATCATATTTCGACGACTCGGCTTCCATTGGGTCCACCCTAGTTTCAAACCAAAAGATTTAAAATTCTATACTAATCGAAAAGGCTAAAAAATGAAACCACTTTGTATCGATTGCGGTGAAGAGTACAATCCTAAACGAAAGAAATACGGCTATTACACTTGTTTACCTTGCGGTAGTCTAAGAGCTAATCAGGAGACAAAACGAAAAGCAAGATGCACAGCACCAGCGTACAACAAAGGTGCGTATCAATATGTCGGCACAAAACAAGCCGCATTGGGAGTAGGTAAATAATGGGAATGCGTTCTAGAATCAGGTTTCAACAGCGAACAAATCGACTCAATCTCAATCGAGCGGAAAGCTATCATCGAGGGACACATCAATATGGTGTCGAGTGTTTATATTGTCAAGAGTATTTCCCGAATGCACGTAAACCCGAATGGGGCGGACACATTTGTAAGGATTGTAAATGATTGAGCCAGTTCTATTGTTTTTGTCGATTGCATCATTGGCGATGTGCTCGCCTTACATGCTAAAATAAATCGACGTCGAGTGGTAAAATAGTTCTTGACTTTTGCTCGCAAATTTGCGATAATATATATATGAACAATTGAGGAAGATGAAAACAATGAGAAAACCAAGCGAGATGATTGAGCACTACCAAGACATGAAACGACGAAACGTGGGTAGCATGTACCATGAAGCCAAGTGGCAATATCAAGACATGGCCAAAGGTGGCAACGGTGGCGGGTTAGGTTTTGAGCGTGACGGTGAGACCACTTGTCGCGGTATCAACTATAAAGGCTATCCAGACTCGTTCTTTCAAAAGGTGTGTGAAGGGATGGGTTGGTTGCCAGTGAACAAGTCAACTCAACTTGAGGCTTACTCGTCGGATCCGATGTGATTGTCGAGTCCTCGCGGACTTAAAATAAATCGACCAAGAACAGTAAAATAGTTCTTGACTTTTGCTTAAATATTTGCGATAATATATATATTGACAATGAGAGAAAGGCCAAAACACATGGCAACCCAATTCTACTATCGATTACCTAGTGACCTTAATAACGACTTAGCTCTATGGTCCGGTTCGTTTTCGACTTCAAAGGATGTGAGCAAAACACAAGCACGAGTGCTATTAGCAAAGAAACTAAACACGAAACGACTAGAGGCGCAAACCCTAATCGTATCACGAGACGAACTTGAGCGAGGTTCATGGTCTGCCGATGAAATCAGGGCGGAGACGTGCGAGCGCTCAAAGCCGAAACGAGTTAAACGAGTAGCTAAGACAGTTGCAGACGTGCCGACCTCATTCGATGAAGTCCAGGCAATGATGAAGCGCTTCGGTTTGGTATAGGGGATAGATTATGTCAGTTTGGAAGTCACTATCAAATCGTTGGCATCTTACCTTTCCCTACACGACATTTGTTGGCATGCATCGTCAATGGGGCTTTAGCCGTGTCAAGTGTGCTTTGCGGGTGAGCGAGGATAGCTACATGGAATACAGTATCCTACATGTAGGACCATTCGAGTTCTTCACTCGCAAGCGGTCCGTGGCCTTGGATTTCTTTTAAAATAAATCGACATTAGCATGTCGTTTTTCTCTTGACTTTTGGTCGAAAATTTGAGATAATATATATATTGAGAATCGGGGAAGGGCTTCGATTCTCAAAACCAGAACGACCCACAACGGGTCACCATTACCTTGAAAGGGTAAACACTATGAAGCGCGTACAATCCAACATCGTCAACATCGGTTTCACCATCATGAACGCAGCCAAGGAAGACACGAAAGGTCGAGCCATGAAGCAAGCGGGCGTCGAGCTAACGCAAGCGATTGTCAACGGTAACTCTGCCGGTGTGACACTTCGCACCCTAAACGGTAAGACAAAATCGAGCCCAATCAACCTTGATGTGGAGTGTCTTCGAGACCTTCACACCGCAGTATCGGAGATTCTAGCCACGGAAGGACGATAAACATATGTTGTTCAAAGTGCCAACGAATCGACGCATGAGAGACTATAGCACAATCGCAGAGCGAAGCTATACAAAACGTGGAACTATAAACCGACCGATAAGATTAACCGAGAGAGGATAAATATAATGTTTGTAGAAAGTAAAGAAAGCACGAGTCAAGACATCAAGAACGGTGTGGCATTAGAGCAAAGACGAGGAAGGAACGAAACGCTTGTAGCTTGGGCTTCAGGTATCCAGCAATGGGTGAGAACTGATAGCCTTAAAGGTAAAATTAGACTAGGAGCATATAACAATGGCTAGACGTAGCACAAAAATTAGTCGCTCTTGGGCTAAAACAAAGCGTAAAGGTTAAAAACCTTTAAAGGGTATTGAGTTGCTTATCCATTATATAATAACTGGATTCAAGTGTGATGTAGTGTTATGCAGGGGTTCAAAGTGTTATATAGTGGGGGGCGACTTAGTACACGTGTTAAGAATTTAACGGAGTTAGTATAATGACATGCGGCTATCTACTTGATATCATGTATCTTTTGACGTCGGGCGTGATGATTGAAACCGACCAGATGATCTTGCTTTATCTAAAGTGTGTGATGCCGGCATAGTGTTAATATACTAACGGAGAAGCAACCGGTGTAGGTGGGTGTAGTCGAGTAACCCACATGTGCGACAGTGTACGAGGGGTATATTGTTGTCGCCTACTGTAGGATAAGGTAGGAAATGGTGGTCGAGTGTCCTACACTCGCCTACATCGGTTTGATGTGTTGTCTCGCCTAAGAGCGAGTTAAACTAAATAGTTGAAATCATTAGGGATTTCAAAACCGACAATTTCGGGTTTCGCGGTCACGGTTTGGATAATCGAGGTCGAGTGACCTCCGGCCTAAGTAGTCGGAATTATTGAGGAAATAAAAAAGACTTGTTTTTTCAATAAAAATATGAGATGATCTATAAAGAAAGTGAGGGAAGCACTTCGGCGTCCCGAACCACACAACCCGCGCACGTAGCGCAAAAA
>VMHT01164789.1_pt1 | contig 12142 bp, 14 predicted proteins | sample 4693611 | NCBI WGS metagenome assembly VMHT01 (sample SAMN12280063, study PRJNA550983) | marine metagenome | isolation source: seawater sampled from same location over 5 years 0.02-0.2 micron viral filtrate | place: USA: collected off the coast of southern California halfway between the port... ...
ATAATCATTTTTATGTTCGATTATCATACCAGTTTTTATTTCTATAGCGGTTATTTTCATTTAAACTTTCTTATAGCTAGTTCAGGTTTTAATTTTGGGTTATCCCAAATAAAACTTGATATTGCAATATATTTTGCGCCTGAATTAATTAATTTTTTATAATTTAAATTAGTAATTCCGCCAATTACAACTATTGGCTTTTTAATTTTCTTCCTTGCCCACCTTAAAATATCTAGATTAGCTTTTTTTGCATTAGGTTTGAGTTTTGATTTGAAGAATGAGCCAAAAGCTAGATAATTTGCTTTATCTTTAAGTGCCTTCTTTGCAAGAGTTTTTGAGTTATGACAAGTAACCCCAAGGATTTTATTTTTAAGTTTTGCTTTAGCAATTTTTATAGAGCCATCTGATTGACCTATATGACATCCATCTGCTTTTGATTTTAATGCAATAATAAAATTATCGTTTATTATAAATTTTACTCTATGTTTAAAAGTAATCTTTCTAATTTTTTTAGAGATTTTTAAAAGATTAATTGTATTTATTTTTTTAGTCTTAATTGAAAAAATTTTACATTACCGTAAGATAGAACGGAGTCCAAACTACGGTAAAATTTCCTATCTATTTTGCTAGGAGAGATTAAATATACTAATTTCTTCAATGGGTTTAAGCTGCTGACTCTTTTTCTAGATCCTCGGACCACTCTCCTTTTGAAGATAGCCCATTCATTTTAGCTCTATGGTCAAAAGCTTTTTGAATATTTCCAATATTTTCTTGATTTTTTCCAAATTCTTTTAGCGCACTTGCCTGCAAACCTCTTCCATAAGAAAACGTAATTAAAAAGTTTGTGTCATTAATCTTATTAATTTCATTTAGATTTTTACTAGACTCTATTTCAGACTGGCCCCCAGATAAAAATGCAATACCCGGTACATCACTTGGAACATTTTTTTTAAGACATTCTAGTGTTTTTTTAGCTATTTCCCCTGAAGTAGATTTATTTTTACATTCTGAGCCAGGTATAATCATATTTGGTTTTAAGACAGTTCCTTTCAAATCAACTTTATGAATTTTGAGTTCATTATAGCATTCATTTAAAACATCAGTTGTGACTTGATAACATTTTTCAATATCATGTGATCCATCCATTAAAACTTCTGGCTCAACTATTGGAACCATCTTAGCTTCTTGAACTAATGCTGCGTATCTAGCTAATGCATGTGCATTAGACTTGATGGATTGCGATGAAGGGTGTTTATTGTTAATAGTATAAACTGCTCTCCATTTCGTAAATCTAGCACCAAGATCGTAGTATTCTTTTAGTCTTTCTCTTAAACCGTCTAGCCCTTCTGTTACTGTTTCTTCTTTCGATCCTGCTAAAGGTTTTGCTCCTTTATCTACTTTAATTCCAGGTATTGCTCCATGTTTTGAGATCAATTCTGGGATTGTTAAGCCTAAAGTAGTTTTTTGTTTAATCGTTTCATCAAAGAGGATCACGCCACCTATACATTCTTTCATCGCACTTGAGTTAAATAAAGTCTGTCTAAAAATTAATCTATTTTTTTCTAGGTTTTCTACGTTAATACTCCTAAATCGTTTAGCAATTGTTCCAGTGCTTTCGTCAGCAGCAAGTATTCCTTTACCCTTAGCACACATTTTTTTTGCTATTTCATTAAGTGTCATATCGCTTATTTATTTTAAAACACTAAGACCAGGCAAGTCTTTTCCTTCAAGGTATTCCAAAAATGCTCCGCCTGCTGTTGATAAGTGGGTAAAAGAAAGTTTATTTTTACTTTTATTTACTGCCGCAAGTGTATCACCACCACCTAAAATTGAGATTAATGATTTTTCTATTGTATTTTTTGAGATAGCTTTGGCTATTGATATTGTGCCATTCATAAAATTCTCATTTTCAAAATATCCTGCAGGGCCGTTCCATAAAACTGTATTTGATTGGTCAATTTTATACTCAATACTTTTTATCGTTTTTGGACCAATATCTAATATAATTTCATTGTTTTCTATTTTATCTAAATTTTTATTTTTGCCTCTTCCTGAAAAACTTGTTCCCACCAAGCAATCCTCAGGAATTAAAATTTCACATTTATTTTTTTTAGCTTTTTCGTAGATTTCTTTAATTATTTTATTAGTATTCTCTTCAAATAATGATTTTCCAACTTTAAAATTTTTATAAATAAAAAAATTATTAGCCATAGCTCCAACAATTATTAAATTATTAACTTTTTTGATTAAATTTGTAATTACGTTAATTTTAGTAGAAATTTTTGATCCTCCAATTATGCAAGTTACAGGCTCTTTTTTGTTTTGAATTACAAGGTTGATCGAGTCGATTTCTTTTTTAAGCAAAGGCCCTGCATAAGAGTTTTTAACAAATTTTGTAATGTTATGTATTGAAGCTTGTTTTCTATGACAACAAGAAAAGGCATCATTTATATAAATATCTCCCAGCGAACCCAGCTTTTTTGAGAAATTTTCTTCATCAGCACCTTCTTCTTTGAAATACCTTATATTTTCCAATAATATTATTTCACCTCCTTTTAGGTGCGAAAATTTATCCTGAACTTCTTCATCAAAACTTCCCATAAAAAAATAAACGTTAGCTTGAAGAGATTTTTTTAAATGTTTGTAAATAGGTATTAAAGATAATTCAGGAACCTTTATGCCTTGCGGCCGACCTAGATGACTAATAATTATTATTTTAGCTTTCTTTTCTATCAATTTATTTATGAATGGCAGGCATAATGCTATTCTTGTGTCATCTTGAATAACTTTGTCTTTAACAGGAACATTTAAATCTAATCTAAGAATTACTTTTTGATTTTGAATATTTAAGTTTTTAGGAAAAAAATTTATTTTATCCATTAATTTTAACTAATCTCTCATTTTTTTTTGAATAAAATTTGTAATCTTATCCTCAGACAAGCTAAAATGATCATAAACCTCTTTGTAGGGCGCACTTTCACCGAATTGATCTATTCCTAAATTTAAACCTTTATTTCTAACATATTTTTGCCAAGACGCTATACTTCCAGCTTCAAGAGTTACAACTAAAGAGTCTTCTTCTATGAGATTTTTTTTATATTCTTCAGATTTTTTATCAAAAAGCTCCATGCAAGGCATAGAAACTACTTTTGAATGAATATTCAATTCTCTTAATTTATCTTGCACTTTTAAAGCAAGCTCAACTTCAGTACCCGAAGCAATTAGTGTTACATTACTTTCATGAGAAGTTATTTTAATTTCGTAAGCTCCATTTTCACATTTATTTTTTGTCGAGTTATTAGGATTTATATAAGAGACTTTTTGTCTTGATAATGCAATTACACTCGGAGTATTTTTACTTTTTAATGCAATTTCCCAGCACTCTAAAGTTTCGTTAATATCAGCTGGACGGAAAACATTTAAATTTGGAATTGCTCTTAATCCAGCAAGTTGCTCTATAGGTTGATGAGTAGGGCCATCTTCACCAAGTCCAATTGAATCATGTGAAAAAATATAAATTACCTTTAAACCCATCAAAGCTGATAATCTTATAGATGGCTTACAGTAATCTGAAAAAATTAAAAATGTTCCCCCATAAGGTATTAATCCTCCATACAGAGCTAAACCGTTCATAGTTGCTGCCATTCCATGCTCACGTACTCCGTAATGAATATAATTTCCGTCAAAGTTTTTAGAGTTAATAATTTTAGAATTTTTAGTTTTAGTATTGTTAGAACCACTTAAATCTGCTGAACCGCCGACTAGTTGAGGCAGATTAGCTGAGATACTCTCAATAGCTGCCATAGAACACTGTCTTGTCGCTAGACTTGGTTTTGTTTCAAAATATTTCAACTTTTCTTTTTCAATAAGTTCTTCAAGGCCATTGATACTAGAATTTGTATAAATTTTTTCTAGTTGAGATTTTACTTTAGGATTTTGTTTGTTAATTGACTGAAGCCATTTTTTTTCAAGTAATTCACCTTTATCCCCAATTTTTCTCCACTCATCTAAGATATCCTGAGGAATTTCGAATGGCTTATTGTTCCATTTTAGTTTTTTTCGAACCAAAGCAATCTCGTCATCTCCAAGAGGAGATCCGTGTGATGAGGCTTTACCAGATTTATTAGGTGATCCAAAACCTATAACAGATTTACAAGATATTAAAGTCGGCTTATTTGATCTAGATGCTTTAGAAATTGCTTTAGAAATTTGTTTTTCATTATGACCGTTAACCTCTAAAAAACTCCATCCATATGACTCAAATCTTTTTTTATAATTATCTGAAACACTAAGAGAAGTCGAACCATCAATCGAAATTTTATTATTATCAAAAAAAACAATTAAATTCTTTAATTTAAGATGACCCGCTAAACTCATAGACTCATGACTAATACCTTCCATAAGATCTCCATCACTCGCGATGACATAGGTTTTATTATTAATTACATTTGAACCAAATTTTTTTTTAAAAATTTCTTCACCTATTGCCATGCCAACAGCGTTACCCAACCCTTGACCTAGTGGACCAGTTGTAGTTTCAATTCCGGTTCCTTTTTTATATTCTGGATGGCCAGCGCAAATTGAATTTAGTTGTCTAAATTTTTTAATATCCTCAATTGAAATACTTTTATAACCACTTAAGTAAAGCAAAGAGTAAAGTAACATCGAACCGTGTCCTGCTGATAAAATAAACCTATCTCTATTAATCCAATTAGGATTTTTTGGATTAAACCTCAGGTGGTATTTAAATAATGTGGTAGCAACATCAGCCATACCCATAGGCATACCAGGATGTCCAGAGTTTGCTTTTTGCACAGCGTCAATTGATAAAAATCTAATTGCGTTGGATAATTGATTAAATTTTACACTCACTTTAAATAACCTATATAGACTTAAACTAACGATATCAATAATATGATATAAAACTTTATGAGCAATATTGAAAAGAAGGAAAAAAATTTAAATCAACTTATCGACAAATTAAATTCTTTATCTTTAAGTTATTCACAGCCTAGCTACGAAATTGAAAAAATTAAAACTGAAAAAAATGAATTATCTAGACAAAAAAATGAAATAGAAAAAAAAAATCAAGAATTAATGAGAGAACACAAGTATTTAAAGGATAAAATTAAAAATTTACAAATAGAGGTTAATAAAAAATCTGATCTTGAGGATAAATTTCATCAAGATATTGAAGAATTAAGTCAAGAGACAGAGCATTTAGTAAGTGAGATCGATAAATGGCAAACGTAAACATTAAATTTAATAATAAAGATTATTTACTGTCTTGTGATGACGGGCAAGAAGAATCTTTAAAAAAGTTAACAAAGTTTTTAGATAATAAGTACTCTGAGCTTAAGAACAAACTAGGAAATATTGGTGAAAATAAACTTTTATTAATTACCACTATACAACTAATTGATGAATATTTTAACTTAAAACAAAAAGTGACTGACCAAAAGACAAAGCTAGATATAATTTCAAACAAATTTAAGGAAATAAAATCTTTAGCGATTAAATATAAAGATAATAAAGATGTTGAGATTAATAAATTAAATGAAGAACTAGATAATTTCAAAAAAACCATAGAGGAAAGCAATACTTTATATGAGTCAATGCTAGACAAGACCACCCAATCACTAGAAAAAATAATTTCCAATACAGAGTCACTGTCTAAAATACAGTAGATGCAACATAAAAATTCAGTTAGGAAAAAATACTATTTATTAAGAAAAAATAATTATTATGAAATAAGTAAAGATTTTTTTAAACCTTTTATTAATTTAGTTACAAAAAAATTTAAAAAAAGATCTTTTAAGTTAGCTATATATTATCCTTCTTCATTTGAAATTAATGTACTTAAACTCTTAGAATTTAATTACATTTTAAACCAAAATTTATTACTTCCTATTATTGAAGAAAATAATTTAATGAATTTTTTTTCATGGAAAAAAAATGAAGTTTTACAAGTTAATAAATACGGAATTTTGGAACCTTTGAAATTAAAGCAAAATGTTCCGGATATTATGCTAGTCCCATTATTAGCTTACGATAAGAATAAATATAGATTAGGTTATGGCAAAGGATTCTATGATCGATATTTAAATAAATATTTAAAAAAATTTAAAAATATCACGACCATTGGTGTTGCTTTTTCATTTCAAAAATATCATAAACTGCCAGTTAATGATAAAGACGTGAAATTAAATTATATTCTTACAGAAAAAGGTATCTATAAATGAAAATATTAATTCTAGGGGACATTATGGGTTCATCAGGAAGGGATGCTTTAAAAAAAAAATTACCTAAAATAATTATGGAAAATAAAATCGATTTTGTAATTGTTAACGGGGAAAACGCTGCTGATGACGGCAGGGGGATAACAAAGTTAATTGCTGAAGAATTTTTTTCTAAAGGTGTTGATGTAATAACTTCGGGAAATCATATATGGGATAAACAAGAAACAACAGATTATATCGATAAAGAAAATAGACTCTTAAGGCCGGCTAATTTAGCCGAAGGTTCACCTGGTAGAGGTTATGAAATTTATAAAACAAAAAATAATAAATATAAAATTGGTGTAATTAATCTAATGGGGAATGTGTTTATGAGAAAAACGGAGGATGTTTTTCAAACTGCAAAAATTATAAGTAAAAAAATAGTTCTTAAAAAAAATGTTGATTTTTCAGTGGTAGATTTTCATGGCGAAATTACAAGTGAAAAAATGGCAATCGGACATTTTTTTGATGGTCTGTCAACTTGCGTTGTGGGTACGCATACTCATGTCCCAACTGCAGATACTCGTATTCTAGAAAAAGGTACAGCATATCAAACTGATATTGGCATGTGTGGGGATTACAACTCTGTTATAGGAATGGATAAAGAAAATTCAATTAAAAGATTTTTAAAAGATAAAAACGCAATTAAACATTTTCCAGCTAAAGGCGAAGGAACATTATCGGGAGTAATTGTTGAAACTAGTTTAGAAAATGGATTAGCAAAAAAAGTTACTCGATTAATTGATGGAGGAAGTTTGGTAAAATAGTTATGGCAGGACATTCACATTGGGCTGGTATAAAACATAAAAAAGGTAGAGCTGACAAAGAAAGAGCGAAGATATTTTCAAAACTTTCTAGAGAAATAACTGTTGCAGCTAAATTAGGTGATAAAGATCCTCATATGAATCCTAGATTAAGGACTGCTATCCAAGCAGCAAAACAAGCTAACATGCCAAAAGATAATATTTCAAGAGCTATAAGTAAATCCGAGATGAGTGATAATAAAAATTATGAAAATTTAAGATATGAGGGTTACGGTCCTTCAAACATAGCATTTATTATTGAGACATTATCAGATAATAAAAACAGATCTGCTTCAAGTATACGCACTGTATTACAAAAAAATGGAGGAAGATTGGGTGAATCAGGATCTACTTCTCATATGTTTAATAATTGCGGAATACTTCAATTTGAAAAGAATAAAATGAGCGAAGAAGAAATCTTCGAAGTTGCTATTAACGCTGGAGCTAAAGACTGTGTAAATTTAGAGGATGTTTTTGAAATAGTCACAGAAAAAGAGGATTTTTATAAAATTAAAACTGAATTAGAAAAAAAAATAGATACGCTCTCATATTCTTCCATAGAGTGGAGGGCTCTTAATTATATAAATTTGAATACAGAACAAAATGAAAAAATATTAGAAATATTAAGGGCGCTTGAAGAATTAGATGATGTTCAAAATATTTTTACCAATGCAAATTTAGAAAAAATACAAATATGAAAATTATAGGAATCGATCCTGGATTAAGTGGGGCAATAGCTGTTATGAAAAACAATAAAATATTAAATATTTTTGATATGCCAGTGATGGCTGAAGGAAAAAAGAATAAAAGACAACTAAATAGCGCTCAACTTGTTAATTTGATAAAAGAAAATATCGAATCTAATGAAGAATTAGTAGTAGTAGTAGAACAAGTAAATGCAATGCCTGGTCAAGGGGTTACCAGCATGTTTAATTTTGGTCAAACTTTTGGAGCGATCAAGGGAGTTTGTGCAGCTTTAGAATTACCAATTTTTTTTGTAAGACCATCAAAATGGAAAAAGCATTTTGAATTGATTAATTCATCAAAAGACTCTAGCAGAACAAAAGCTATAGAAATGTACCCTTCACTATCTAATCAATTAGCTAAAAAAAAAGATGTTAATAAATCTGACGCTATTTTAATAGCAAGATTTTATAGCGAGACAAGATTATTAGACAATAAATAACACTAATTATACAAAAAACGCCAAATTCATGACACAATCTAAAAGTAATCAACCATAATGGAACAGGATATAGCAGCTCAGGTAGTTGGATTAGGTGGGGCCACTGATTTTTCATTATGGAAACTTTTCCTTCGAGCTGACTTTGTTGTAAAATTTGTAATTATTTTATTAATAGCTGCCTCAATTTTTTCATGGGCATTAATATTCGATAAATTTAAATTATTTAAAAAAATAAATAGTTCTATTGAAGATTTTGAAAAAAAATTTTGGAAGGCTAAATCTGCAGAGAGTTTTAATAATAATCTTCCAGTCAACTCAAAAGATCCTGCAATATTAATTTTTAAATCTGCAATGACAGAACTATTAAAAACAAAAAGACAGTCATCGTCCGTTCAAAGTGCAAGAGTTGAAAGAATGCTAGAGATTGCAACTGACAATGAGATGAAAAAAGTAGAAAAAAATTTTACCTTTCTAGCAACTGTGGGTTCAACAGCACCATTTATAGGTTTATTTGGAACTGTATGGGGGATAATGAATTCATTTCAATCTATAGCCATATCAAGAAATACAAGTCTTGCAATTGTAGCCCCAGGAATAGCGGAAGCTCTATTTGCGACTGCTTTAGGTTTGTTAGCTGCTATACCAGCCGTAGTTGCCTATAATAAGTTTAACAGTGATTCAAAAAAATATTTTTCTAGAATAGAAAATTTTTCTAAAAGATTTTTATCTATAATTTAAATTATGGCCTTCAAATTCAATCGCTCAAGAAATGAACCTATGAGCGAAATAAACGTGACACCATTTGTAGATGTTATGTTAGTACTTTTAATTATTTTTATGGTAACTGCTCCATTGTTGACAGTAGGTGTTCAAGTAGATTTACCCGAGTCTGCCGCAGACTCTTTACCAGACGATCAAGAGCCTCTGACAATAAGTATAAATTCTAAAGGTGAGATATATATTCAAGAACATCAAGTTACTTATCAAAAAATGGTACCAAAACTTTTGGCTATAGCAAAAAATAGGACTGATACAAGAATTTATGTAAGAGGAGATAAAAATATTAATTATGGAAGAGTTTTAGAGGTCATGGGAACACTCTCGGGAGCGGGTTTTTCAAAAGTAGCTCTAATATCGGAGCCCTATAAAAATTAGGATGGACTATGATAAGAAGTTTAATTTATTCTTTAACTTTTCATTCAATAATGATTTTACTGACTATTTTGTCCTTACCATTTATGCTTAGAGAACCAATAGATCTTCCACCGATAGTTTCTGTAGAATTAATTCAAATTTCAGATAAAACTAACATTCCCTACGCTCCTAAGGCAAGAAAGATAATTGAAGAAAATAAAAAATTAGAGGAAAGATTAGTATCTGAGCAGGCTCCGCCTGCAGCTAAATCTAAGGAAAAACCAGATAGAATTCCCTTACCCAACGAAAAAAAAGAAGAAAAAAAAATAGTTAAAAAAAAACAAAATCCAGAAGAAGTTAAACCAGAAATAAGACAATCTTCCGAGTTTGAAAAAAAAGAAATTGTAGACACAAATCAAATAGCTGCTTTAATAGATAAAGCTAAAGAGGAAGCAGCTACAAAAAAAAAAAAAATAAACAAAATAACACAAAGCAATCAAAAAAATTCATTTGCAACTGGACTAACACTTTCCGAGGAAGATGCCTTAAGAGCTCAAATATTTGGTTGCTGGAGCGTTCCTTTAGGGCTACCTTATGATGAAAATTTACTTGTAAGAATTAAACTTAATTTAAAAAAAGATGGGACTATAATGAAATCTGAAATCTTAGATCACCAAAGGATGAATAGACCTGGTCAAAAATTTTATAAAGTTTTAGCTGAGAGCGCTTTAAGAGCAGTTAGGTTATGTCAACCATTAAAAGTACCTCCAACCGGGTATGAGAAATGGAAAGAAATTCAATTAAACTTTAACCCAACAGAGATGTTAAGAGGCTAAAATTATGAAAAACTTGATTACAATTTTTATATTAAATATTTTTTTAATACAAAAATCATATGCTTTAATAGAAGTCGACATAACAAGAGGAAATCTTGACCCCTTACCAATTGCTGTTTCTCCTTTACATGTTGATGTTAAGTCGGAAGAATTTAAAGATATAAAAATTAAAGATTTAGGTACTGACATTTCTGAAATTATAGAAAATAACTTTAGATCCACAGGACTATTTAATCCTTTAAAAAAGGAAGCTTTTGTTCAAAAACCAGATATTGCTCATCTTAAACCTAGATTTGAAGATTGGAGATTAATTAAAGCACAAGCTTTGGTAACGGGAAAACTATTAATTAAAGAAGGAAAGTTAAAAGTTGAATTTAGGCTTTGGGATTTAACGGCGTCAAAAGAAATGACAGCACTTGCTTTTACAACTACACCCTCAAACTGGAGAAGAGTTGCTCATATTATTTCAGATAAAATTTATGAAAGACTAACTGGCGAGAATGGATATTTCGATACTAGAATTATTTATGTAGCAGAAAGTGGACCAAAAAATAAAAGAGTGAAAAAATTAGCTATTATGGATCAAGACGGAGCAAATACAAAATATCTAACTTTAGGGAATGAGTTAGTTTTGACACCAAGATTTAATCCAACAAATCAAATGGTTACTTACATGTCTTATTTTAGAAACATGCCTAGAGTATACTTGCTTGATATTGAAACTGGCACTCAAGAAGTGGTTGGGAATTTTCCTGGTATGACGTTCGCTCCAAGATTTTCACCTGATGGTAAAAAAATCGTAATGAGTTTTGCTAAAGATGGAAACTCAGACATTTACACTATGGATTTGGAAACAAGAGTTGTGGAGAGAATTACTGACCATTCTTCAATTGATACATCTCCCTCATTTTCACCTGATGGAAAATTTATTGCATTTAATTCTGACAGAAGTGGCTTACAACAAATTTATGTTATGAGAAGTGACGGAGGAGGAGTTAAACGAATTACTTTTGGAAATGGAATTTATGGTACACCAGTTTGGTCACCTAGAGGTGACTTAATTGCCTTTACAAAAATGAGAAAAGGTAGATTTTATATTGGAGTTATGAGAGTAGATGGAACTGGCGAAAGATTGCTAACAGAAAATTATTATCAAGAGGCCCCGTCATGGTCCCCCAACGGAAGAGTTTTAGTTTTTTACAGAGAAACAAAAGCTGGATTGAAAGGAGAGGGCTTTTCTGCAAAATTATGGTCAATAGATATTACAGGTTATAATGAAAAGCAGCTTAAAACAGAAACTGATGCTTCAGACCCATCTTGGTCTTCTTTATTAACTAAATGAGGGCATATTTTATGTAAAATATACTTGAATAGTAATGAATAATTTGAAATAAAACAGTTAACAAACCTAGGGGAAAAAAATGATATTTAACAAAAATTTAAAAAATATAGTACTAGTAATCTTTGCTACTTTAATTTTAAGTGCTTGTTCAACAGCTAAAAAATCTGGCTCAGTAGACGGAGATGTTTACACTGGTAAAGAAACGGTTCAATATTTAGCAGCAGGAGTTCCAGACAGAGTATTTTTTGCTACGAATAAGTCTTCATTAACAACTGCTTCAAGAGCCACTTTAAGAAAACAAGCAACTTTCTTAAGAAAGAATAAAAATCTTAATGTAACTATTGAAGGTCATGCTGATGAAAGAGGTACGAGAGAATACAACTTGGCATTAGGTGAAAGAAGAGCAAACGCAGCAAGAGATTATTTAATGACTTACGGTATTTCTGGAAAAAGATTATCAGTAATTAGTTATGGTAAAGAAAAGCCTATTAACCCGGCTTCCACACCTTTAGCTTGGTCTCAGAATAGAAGATCTGTAACAGTTAAAGTAAACTAAAAATTAA
>VMHT01030952.1_pt1 | contig 12141 bp, 14 predicted proteins | sample 4693611 | NCBI WGS metagenome assembly VMHT01 (sample SAMN12280063, study PRJNA550983) | marine metagenome | isolation source: seawater sampled from same location over 5 years 0.02-0.2 micron viral filtrate | place: USA: collected off the coast of southern California halfway between the port... ...
GAAGACTAATTTTGGCATATTAATGGAAATTCCTGGTATTGATGAACCATTTAAATGGTCTAGAGATTTAGTAAAGAAAGTAAATAAAGAGGGTACAGGTTTATTTTATAGTCCTACCCGTAAACCATCTACTACTTCAGAAGGCGAAAATGTAAGCGCTGTTACTATTAATGAAATGGATGAAGTAAGAGACGCATTCCAGGGTTACTATTCATATATTGATGATTTTATTGAGGATATGAAAAAAGTATTTCCAACATTAGGTGATGATTGGGGTGTTTATATTCCTGAAGTTAAATATCTATCACCTGAACCATTAGTTGATTATCATAATTTATCATTAAATGATTATCCAAATGTTCACTTTGTAGGTGATGCATTAAGTGCAAGAGGTATTACAGTATCAGGAGCACAAGGTATCTATGTTACTGATTTTATTCTAGAAAATTTGGATACCTAAAATTTCTTTCGTATATTTACATAAATAAAAGTTATATAATAATCTTAATATTCAAATAGTTATGGCAAAAAAAGCAAAAGTTTATGAAGTAAGACGCATGCGCAATAGTGGATCATATCATCACTTTTTTAGAGAAGCTGGAACTGAGGCTTGGAAGTACCATAATTGGGATGGTCCTGCAATTGAACCAATTGAAGATGAAGTTACTGAATTTAAAAAGACATATTTTCTTTATGGCATTGAAATGGATAAAGAAGAATGGATGGAAATTCGTTCTGAAAGAGAAGGTTTGCCTTGGTATAAAAACCCTGCAATGAGAGGTACTACTAGATTCTAATATGAGAGATTTAACTGTAGAAGCTATACCCTATAAAGGTGGACGTCATGAAAAAGCATGGGGTTATGAATTATGGATTATTAATAATCAACTTTATTGTGGTAAATTATTAGTATTTAAAAAAGATAAACAATTTTCTATGCATTTTCATTTATTAAAAGATGAAGCCTGGTATATTTCAAAAGGTGAATTCTTATATAAATGGATTGATACTGAAAAAGCTACTGAAGAAGAAACAGTAGTTAAAGAAGGAGATTGTATTCATCTTATGCCTGGTCAACCTCATCAAATGTTAGCTCTTACAGAAGGAGCTACTATATTTGAGGTATCAACCCAACATTTTAATTCTGATAGTTATAGAGTTAAACCCGGTTCATCCCAATTATGAATATAGTATTTTGTCTTCCTGGAAGAGAGTTTTCAAATAAATTTTTAAATAGTTGGACTAATTTAATTCATAATATTCCTAAAGATTGGAAATGGGCTCATGTTACAGGTTATGTGCCTAATATTACTTATAGTAGACAATCTTTATTAGATCGAGCTAAAATGTTTAGACCAACTCACTATATGTGGATTGATAGTGATCAAGTATTTAACCCAAACCAATTTCTCCAACTAACCAGTCACAATCTACCTATAATATCAGGTTTATATAAAAAAGAAAATTTGCCTGATCAATTTGCTGGTTGTAAATTGAATGGAGAAACATTAACTACTAGTGATATAGAAGGGATAGATAAACCAATAGAAGTATTAGCTAATGGTATGGGTTTTATGTTAGTTAAAAGTGAAGTATTTGATTTAATAGAAAAACCATTTGAATTTCTAAATGAATTTCAATGGGAAGATTTTGGTTTTGCTGATAAAGCCAGGAAATTAGGATTTAAATCTTATATTGATCCGGCTATTATAGTAGGACATGAAAAAAAGATAGTAATATGATTAAAAGAAAATATTTAAAAGAACATAATGAATTAATTGAGTCTCTTAAAGATCATTCACGAACAACATTTGTTATAGAAATCAAACTAATAGGTACATCTAAACTTAAAGATCATTTAATTTATGAATGTAGATATCTTGACAATGGAATATTAAAAGAAGTTCCTATTGTTGCTCTAGATATGACTCAAGCTTTGGCTAAGTTAGATCCTTATGTAAATTCAGGTATCCCAGAACAAACTCTTGGGATAATGTTAGGTAATGAACGTTTTAATTCAATAGGTAAATTATGAAAATAGGTTTATGTGGTACTATGAGTGTAGGAAAAACTACACTTGTTAATGCTCTTCAAGAGTTAGATTATTTTAAAGATTATAATTTTAGAACAGAACGTTCTAAAGAATTAATGGCACAAGGTATTCCATTAAATACTGATTCAACGTTGTTAGGTCAAACTGTATTTTTAGCTGAACGAGCTAGCGAATTAATGCATGAAAACATTATCACAGATAGAACTGTTATTGATGTAATTGCATTTGCTCGTGCTTCTAAATCTATAAATTATTTAGATAAAGAAGATTTTACAGATTATGCTAAAAATTTAATCCCTTATTATGATTATATTTTTTATGTATCTTCTGAAGGTGTAGAAATTGAAGATAATGGTATTAGAGAAACTGATGCTGAATATAGAAAAGATATAGATATGATTATTGATCATACAATCACAAGAAATCGTCATAGAATTAAAAATTTAATTAAAATCAGTGGTTCTACAGAAAACCGAATAGCTCAAATTATAACTAGTATTAATTCTTAACATATTTATAATAAAACATAAATATAATGAAACGTTCAGATTTATCTTCTCAAATTAAAGAAATGATCGTAGATGTACTTTCAGAAGTATCTCAAGATGATTTAGATACAGCTAAAGCATATAATGATGAGTTAGAAAAAACTAAAGAATTAACTTCAGATTTAGGTATAACTGAAGATGATGAGGAACCATCAGCTAAAGATCTTAAAAAAAGTGATTCAATTTCAACTATATCTCGTAAATTACAAGATACAACTAAAGAAATGAAAACCACAGTTAATAAATGGAAAAAAGCTGAAGGTGAAGATAAAGAAAGATTATTAGCTCGTTTAAAAGAACTAACTAAAATCAAGAATGAACTTGAAGGACTTATTTAAAAATATACAGACTTTACTAATTGTAGTATTAGCAGTTTTATTGTTTTTTTCAAGAAGCTGCTCTTCTACACCTCCGATAGAATCTGAAACTATTACAGAAATAGTTACTCAATGGGATACTATAAAAGTTACTGAAAAAGAATATGTACCTAAATATATTCGAAAAACAGTAGTAGACATTGATACATTCCAAACTCCAATTGATACTATTTCTATTTTAAAAGATTATTATGCGAAGTATTTTTATACAGATACTATTAAGATTGACACTCTTGGTACTATAGTAATAAATGATACAGTTACTCGTAATTTAATATCAATGAGAGATGTTCAATCCAACATATTCATTCCAACAACTACAATTACTAATACTATTTACCTCAACAAAAGAGAATTTTACGGGGGTATTTCAATAGGTGGGATGATTAATCCTGTTCAAAATGAATCTCCAATTAATCATATTAGTGGAGAACTATTATATAAAAATAAAAAAAGACAAATATACGGTTTTGGTTTAGGAATAGATAAAGATTTCTACCCTATTATTTCAGGCCGTATGTACTGGAAAATAGGTAAATGAGTCAAGATTTAAGAAAAATAATTCAGTCTGAATATATTAAGTGTGCTGCTGACCCAATACACTTTATGAAAAAATACTGTTTTATTCAACATCCACAACGTGGACGTATTCCTTTTCATTTATACCCATTCCAAGAAAAAGTTTTAAAACTATTTCAAGAAAATCCATATTCAGTAGTATTAAAATCTAGACAGCTAGGTATTTCGACTTTAGGTGCTGGTTATTCTTTATGGCTAATGTTGTTTCATAAGGATAAAAACGTACTTTGTATTGCAACAAAACAAGATACAGCTAAAAACATGGTTACGAAGGTTAAATTTATGTATGAAAATTTACCTTCTTGGCTTAAAATTGATGCTATTGAAAATAATAAATTAACACTCCGATTAAATAACGGATCACAGATTAAAGCAACATCTGCAAGTAGTGATGCTGGTAGATCAGAAGCAGTTTCTCTTCTACTAATTGATGAGGCAGCCTTTATTGATAATATTGGTGAAATATGGGCTTCAGCTCAACAAACACTTGCTACTGGTGGTGGGTGTATAGCATTATCTACTCCTTATGGTACAGGTAATTGGTTCCATCAAACATGGGTTAGAGCAGAAAATGCTGAAAATGATTTTCTACCTATTAAACTTCCTTGGTATGTACACCCAGAACGTGATCAAGCTTGGAGAGATAGACAAGATGAATTATTAGGTGATCCTAGAATGGCAGCACAAGAATGTGATTGTGATTTTAGCACCTCAGGTGATACTGTATTCTACGCTGAATACTTAGAATTTTATGAACAAACATATATTAAAGATCCCCTTGAAAAACGAGGCGCTGATCAAAACTTATGGATTTGGGAACCAGCTGATTACTCAAGATCCTATCTTGTGGTTGCAGATGTTGCTCGTGGAGATGGAAAAGATTATTCTGCTTTTCATATTATAGACATTGAAACAAATACTCAAGTTGCTGAATATAAAGGTCAACTTAGTACTAAAGAATATGGACATTTATTAGTTGGTATAGCTACTGAATATAATGAAGCATTACTTGTAATTGAAAATGCTTCGATTGGTTGGGCTACTATTCAAACAGTAATAGAAAGAGGATATAATAATCTATTTTATTCAAGTAAGAGTGATTCCTCAATGAGTGATTCGTATTTTGATAAATATATGGATACATCTAAAATGGTAGCTGGTTTTACTACAACATCTAGAAATAGACCTATGATAGTAGGTAAATTTCAAGAATATGTTAATGGTAAAGATGTTACAATTCAATCAAAACGTTTGCTTGAAGAGATGAAAGTATTCCTATGGAAAAATGGACGACCAGAAGCTCAACAAGGTTATAATGATGATCTTGTTATGGCATTTGGTATTGCTATGTTTATGAGAGATACTTCATTTAAATTTAAAACACAACATTTAGAGAAATCTAAAGCTGTTATGAATAGCATATCAAGAAACACAACACCATTTGCAGGGGGATATGGTAACACTAATAATGTTCAAAATCCTTATGAAATAGAAAATCCCTATGGTGGGAAAGAAGATATTAGTTGGCTTCTATAAATTAGATAATATTTATAATAATAACATATACTCATGGCTGATACTAGCTTATTTAAAAGATTACAGAGATTATTTTCTTCTGACGTAGTAATACGAAATGTAGGGGGTAATCAATTAAAAGTAGTCGATACAGATCACATTCAAACTTCTGGAGAATTTGAAACTAATGCTTTAATGGATAGATTCTCAGGAATTTACCAAAACCCAGCTTCAACTTCTCTTTATGGGGCCCAGTTCAATATGAACTACCAATATCTGAGAACATTTATTTACTCAGATTATGATTTAATGGATACAGATGCTATTATAGCTTCTGCTCTTGACATTGTAGCTGATGAATGTACTCTTAAAAATGATATGGGAGAAATTCTTCAAATTAAATCATCAGATGAAGATATTCAAAAAATCCTATATAATTTATTTTATGACGTACTTAATATTGAGTTTAATCTTTGGTCTTGGACTCGTCAAATGTGTAAATATGGTGATTTTTTCTTAAAACTAGAAATTTCAGAAGAATTTGGTGTATTTAATGTAATCCCTTACTCAGCATACCATATTGAAAGACAAGAAAATTTTGACCCTGAAGCACCTTCTAAAGTACAATTTAATTATAACCCAGAAGGTATTTATGGTGGTTCTTCTTCTGGTTATTATGCTGGTCCTAATAATTCACAAGGAAATGCTAGTACTATAACATTTGATAATTACGAAATTGCTCACTTTAGATTATTATCTGATGTAAATTATCTTCCATATGGTAGATCTTATATTGAGCCTGCTCGTAAGCTATATAAGCAATATGCACTAATGGAAGATGCTATGTTAATCCATAGAATTGTTCGCGCACCAGAAAAACGTATTTTCTATATTAATGTAGGTGCAATTCCACCTAATGAAGTAGAAAATTTCATGCAGAAAACTATTTCTACAATGAAGCGCACTCCATTAATGGATCAGAAAACAGGTGAATATAACTTAAAATACAACATGCAAAATGTAATGGAGGATTTTTATATTCCTATTAGAGGTAATGATCAAGCAACAAAGATTGATACTACTAAAGGTTTAGAATATGCTGCAATTGAAGATGTTGAATACTTAAGAGAAAAACTATTTGCTGCCCTTAAAGTGCCTAAAGCATTTATGGGATATGATGAAAATTTATCAGGTAAAGCTACATTAGCAGCTGAAGATATTCGTTTTGGTCGTACAATTGATAGACTACAACGAATATTATTATCTGAATTATATAAAATTGCATTAGTTCACTTATATGCTCAAGGGTATAGAGATGAACAAATGACTAATTTTGAACTAGATTTAACTACACCTTCTATCATATATGATCAAGAAAAGATTGCATTGATGAAAGAAAAAGTAGATCTAGCTTCACAAATGATGGAAAATAAATTGCTTCCTACAGATTGGATTTATGAGCATATATTCCATTTAAGTGAAGACCAGTATGAAGAATATAGAGATTTAATTGCCCAAGATCAAAAACGTCAGTTCCGTATGAATCAAATTGAAACTGAAGGTAATGATCCACTTACAACAGGCCGTTCATATGGTACACCACATGATTTAGCTTCATTATATGGGCAAGGTAGAATGGAAAGCGACCCAGGTAATGTACCTGATGGGTATAATGAAAAAGAACCATTAGGTCGTCCTAAAGAAAAGGCATCTAATATTAATACTCAAGATAATGCTTTTGGAAAAGACAGATTAGGTCGTCAACAAAATAAAATAGATGATCAACCTGGCTTTAATGAATCTGCAAAACAGAACTATGCTAAGAATCGTTCATTACTCGAATCCATGGGTAAAGAATTAATCTTTACATCAGATAAAAAGAAAGAATCATTATTAGATGAATCAAATATTAAAGAGTAATATCTCCTTATATATTTATAATAAATCCTACTAGGAATGAATATTAAACATTCAAAATACAAAAATACTGGTATTTTATTTGAACTATTGGTTCGCCGAGTAACGGCAGATACCCTTAATGGTGAAGACTCAGAGTCTTTAAAACTTATCCAAAAATATTTTATTAAAAGTGAACTTGGAAAAGAATATAAATTATACGAAACTCTTACTAAGAATACATCTTTAACTGAATCTAAAGCTAATGTAATGATACAAACATTACTTGAAGCTTCTAGAAAGTTAAATCGTAGTGCACTTAAAAGAGAAAAATATAATCTTATTAATGAAATTAAAAAGCATTATAATATAGAAGAATTTTTTAAAACAAAACTTTCCCACTATAAAACCCATGCTGCTTTTTATGTATTAAATGAAATCCAAAACTCAGACACCCTAGTAGATACAGATCTCATTATTAATAATAAAATAACACTTTTAGAACACCTTTCAGAATCAAAAATTAATGAAGAGAAAGTTGAAGCCGGAGTGTTCCAAGAATTCCAATCATACGATAAAGATACTCGTATGCTTACTTATAAAATTTTAATGGAAAAATTTAATGGTAAGTATAATGGTTTACATAACAGCCAAAAAGAAGTATTAAGACAGTATGTTAATTCAGTAGATTCAACTCCTGTATTAAAAGAATTTTATAATAATGAAGTAACTAAAATTAAAACTCAATTAAATGAGTTAATGTCTCAAGTTACTGATAAAACAGTTCAAATAAAAATTAATGAGGTATCTAATTTAATTGAAGAATTAGATAAAAAGGCTAAAGTTACAAGTGAAAATATTGTAAATATTCTTCAATATCTTGAATTAGTAGAAGAGTTAAAAGTAGCCCATGCGTAAAGTTGGTGATACTAAAGTAGCAGGTGGTATAAAAACTACTGTAACTAAAATTGACCCGGAAACGGGTCAAATCTCTTGGTCTGTTGATTATACTGCAAATTACAAAAAATTATTTGACGATATTACTGATCTAATGAATACAGCTAAAGAAGTAGCAGATGCTACTGAAGAGCCTTTTTTTAAAGATCATTATTTAGATATTAGAAGAAGAAGAAATGAATTAAGAACGTATTTAAGAAATAATAAAAGAAAAGAATACGATCGAATTAAAGGAATGTCTGAAATGAGTGGAACAGGAGGATCAGCTTCATTTTCTGTAGGTACAGGTGGGCAATATGCTACTCCTTTTGCTTTTAAAAAAGTAAAAAAGAAATTAAAAGAATCAAATCCTGGATCTTCTTTAGGTAAAGGACCAAAAGCTGGCCCAGAAGGAGTTAAAGATAATTACTATTATAAATTAGGCTGGAAACCCGTAGCTAAACCACATTCTACAAAAGGCGTAGATATTCGGTATTTATGGGGGAAGAAATAATATGTATAAATATAAACTAAACCTAAAAGAGCAGGATACTGATAGAGTAGCATTTCAAGAAAAACGAATTGCTGCTTTTAAAGAAATTGAATCTCGTTTAAATGCTTTATACCCTATGGTAGATAAAGCAAAAGACGAAACAATAGCTTACTATCAGGAAAAACCAGAATCATATTCTGTAATTGTTCCTACGGATTTGGTTTTAGATTATTTAAAAGACATAGAAAAATTATTAACTGAATGATATGAAAACTTTACAAGAACAATATAATTTATTAAACGAAGGGAAAGGACACAAAGATGTGTTTATGAAATCTGCTCGTAGCTTATTTCCTGACCTCTTTAATAACTTTACTAATTTTAGCACAGCAGTAAAAGTTTTAAAAAACAAAAATATTATCTCTGAAGCAGCTATAGGTGGTGTTGTTACTGATAATGCTAATCCATTTATTAATTGGAAAGAATTCTTATCTGAAGAAGCTAAAGCAGTAGAAAGTAAACCTACTAAAGAGGTTACTGATATGGAAACTGCTGGGTATGATTATAAAGATCCTAAAAATTCAAATAACCTTAACTTTGAAGAAATGTTAAGAGGTTATTATGCTGAAATGAAAGATCCTAAAAATGCAGATAAAACAGAAGATGAGTTAAGAGAAATGGTAGCTAAAAATCTATCTAATGACTCTACTTATTACACTACTAATCAAGCATTTGGTATAATGGGTATTGGTTATACAGAAGATGCTCCAGGATTAGGAGCTACTAAAGAAATTAAAGGCGAATATAAAGGCTCTGGATATGGTGAAGAAACTAAAAAAGATTTACCTGAAGGAGAAGTAGGCACAGGATACGTAGAAGTTAAAGAAGGTAAAAAAGTTAATTTAACGGATTTAATTAGTGAAGCTATTGGAGGTTATATTGATATAAGCCCTTCAACCCCAGTACAAGAAGATGCTCGTACTGATGCTGAAGAAGAAGGCTATAAAGATGGCATGCGTGATGAAAAAGAAGATCTAAAAGATAAGCCTAAAAAGAAAAAAATAAAAAAAGAAACTGTTGATTCTAAATTAGCTGAAATTGAAAAAGCTGGTAAAATTACTACTTTAGAAGCTCAAATTGAAGCTTTAACAGAATTAATTGAAACTAAAAACCAAAGAATTTCTATGGTTACTGAAGATGATAATTTATCTGAATTAGTAGACAAGAAAAAAATGAAAGAAATGCAGCGTGAAGTAAAACTTCTTGAAAAGAAAAAAGCTGGCATGGAAAAAATGTATGAAAAATTAGCTGGTGAATCTTATGTTAAGACTGAGATCGTAGACGAAGCTGAAGAAGTAACAGAAGATTTTGATGATGTAGTTGATGATATTATGGATCAAGGTAAATCAAGAAAAGACGCTGAAAAAATTGCAGGAGCTATTAACGCTAAGTATGTAGGAAATTATAGAAATGAATAAGCAAGTTCTTATTGAAACCCAAGCATTCCAAATTTCACCTATGCAGCTTACTGAAGGAGCTAAAGCACCTTCTGGTAACCCATTAGTTGAAGGGATTTTAGCTACTGCTGAAGTTAAAAATGGTAACGGTCGTTACTATTCAAAAGATTTATGGCAACGTGAAATAGATAAATATAAAGAAGTTGTAAAAGAAAATAGAGCAACAGGTGAATTAGATCATCCTGATTCTTCTATTATTAATCTAAAAAATGTATCTCACATTATTAGAGATATGTGGTGGAATGGAGATAACGTAATTGGTAAAATTGAAATTCTCCCAACAGCATCAGGTAATATTTTAAGAGCGTTAGTAGAAAATAATGTACAAGTAGGTGTTTCATCTCGTGGTATGGGTTCATTATCTCAAAATAGAGATGGTGTGTTGGAAGTTCAAGATGATTTTGAATTATTATGTTGGGATTTTGTTTCAACACCTTCTAATCCAGGCTCATATATGCATACTATCAATGAAGGAAAAGAAATCCAATCAAATCCTTACAGTAAAATAAATACTATTATTACTGAAATTTTATGCTCAAACGGTACGTGTCCCGTACTTTAAGAAGCCTGCTACCTTAGGCAATTCTATTATATTATAGATTTAAAACGCTCCCCTAAAAAGGAGCGTTTTTTATATCTCCCTATATATGTATTGCTGCAATGTGAACAATATACTATGATCTATATAGTATTCACTTAACTAAATTCGAATTACAGTTCCTAATAACTGTACTCCACAAACTTAAATTTTGAGGTAAAATGGCAAACAGAGATCTGCTTAAAGAAGCAATCGCTGACGCAAAAGCACTTAAAGAAACTGCTATTGCGAACGCAAAAGCTGCTTTGGAAGAGGCTTTCGAACCAAGACTCAAGTCTATGCTTTCAGCTAAACTTGAAGAAATGGAAAAGGAAGAAATGGAAGAAGCAGATATGACCGAAGCTAAAAAAGAGTATAAGGACGATGACCGAAAAGACGGAGGCGAGAGCAAAGAAACTAAACGTACAGAAAAAATGAAGTACGGAAAAGACTTAGCTGAAGCTGAAGAAATGGACGAAATGGACTTAGACGAATTATTAGCTGAACTCGATGAGGATGCTCGTACTGACGCTGAAGAAGAAGGCTATAAGGACGGCATGAAAGATGAAAAAGAAGACATGGAAGACGATATGGACGATGAAGAAATCGACCTTGATGATATGTCAGAAGATGATCTTAAATCCTTTATTGAAGACGTAATCGCTGATATGGTTACAGCTGGTGAGTTGGAAGCAGGCGAAGAATTTGAAACAGAAGACGACGATGAAATCGACGTTGAAGATGATGAGGATATCGATGTAGAAGATGACGTAGATGTAGACGTAGAAGTGAACGAAGAGATGCGTAAAGATGACATGGATGAAGCCCACACAGCAATGCATGGGAAAGATGACATGGACGAAGAAATGCGCAAAGATGATATGGACGAAGGAATTATGGACAGACTTAAAGCTGCTTATAATGATAAAGAACTTATGTCTAAGATCGTTACTGTAGATGGTAAAAAAGTATCAATGAAAGATCTCCTTTCTTTGGCAGGTTCAGGCGCAACCGCTGGTATGACTGAAGAAAAAGAAGATATGGATGAAGAAAAGCAAGGATACGATGCAAGATTGGACGATGCAGAAGGTGCTCGACATGGTAAGAAGAAACAAGATATGGCTCAACGCCGTGCTGATTCTGAAAACATGGAGAAAGCTGATGGTAAAAGAAAATTTTCAGGTGATAAAGAGATGGATAAAATGAACGAAGAACTTAAGGAATTAAGAGCTGACCTTCAAGAAACTAATCTTTTAAACGCTAAGCTACTCTACACAAATAAAATTTTCAGAGCTAAAAACTTAAAAGAAGCTCAGAAAGTTAAAGTTCTAGAGGCATTTGACAAAGCGTCAAATGTTAAAGAAGTAAAACTTATTTTTGAAACTTTAAACGAAGGTATGGTTAATAAAAAATCAGCCCCGATTAAAGAAAATTTAGGTAGCGCTTCAAAAGCAGCTGGTGTAGCGCAACATAGAAAACCAATAGTTGAAGTTGATTCACAGGTTTCTAGGTGGCAAAAACTAGCTGGAATCAAGTAATTTTATATTAATTCTAATACATTTAAAACAAAATGTCACAAATTCAATCCCTTTTAGAAGACGCTGGGCAAGGCTGGAAAAGCATGCAAAGCGACGCTGCTAGATTGGCTTC
>VMHT01075105.1_pt1 | contig 12137 bp, 21 predicted proteins | sample 4693611 | NCBI WGS metagenome assembly VMHT01 (sample SAMN12280063, study PRJNA550983) | marine metagenome | isolation source: seawater sampled from same location over 5 years 0.02-0.2 micron viral filtrate | place: USA: collected off the coast of southern California halfway between the port... ...
AAATGTTCCATATCATTAAGTACATATATACTCCAAAGATAATAAAACCAACTATGAACATTCCGATATTCATTTTCTTTTATTTAAGATTATTTGATTAATCGCTATAGTAAATAAAAGTATAGTCCCAGGCCAATGAGCTGAGTATTGAGCTTCAGCAGTGCTTCCGGAAAGTCCAAGACCTATAGAATACATCATACAAATAAATGCAATTACAATTGGTCCCCAAATAAATAAATTTTCTTTTTTCATAACTTTGTTTTGTTTTTTTTCGTATGCCTTTGGAGAAGGTAACCCTGAATAGTTACAATGATCTTCTGCTGCTCCTTTAAATTTAGACATCCAATACCATTCTTTTTTCATCATATTAATTTTATACGTAAGTATTAAATGCATGTAAACACCATGCTATAAATCCATTTAAGTTTAACGCTACAAGGTTCCACTGTCTTCGAGAAGATGTCTGTACTATTACAAAAACAAATCCTACTAAGTAAAGCCAAGGTTCGATAGTCCATTGGGCAGCGATAAGAAAACCACTACCCATGTAACCAATCCTTGATGCAAACTTTTCATATGGAGTCAGCCTTCTACGATATACCAACTGCTTGTAAATATATCGCTTCCAGCTAAACTCATTACTATTTTTATTCTTACTCATTATACTAGCGCAGTTGCTAATTTAAACAAGTCTTGATTGATCTTAAGATCCTTTTCAAAAGATTTAATCTTTCTAACCTTTCTAACTTTAGCACCAATCAAAGCAGCACTGAAGCCTCCTTGAGTAATCTTCTCTTGGACTACATTAAAGACTCTCCAAAGGTCATTTCCTTTATCTTCATCTCTAGTAGGCTCAAGAATATCTTCGATAGTCTCTTCATCGTACTCAAACTTCTTAGCTTCTTTAGAACCAGGTTTGATATTAGCTCTAATTAACATAGCATCTAAAGCTAATTTATTCATCTCATCTTGAGTAAGTTCTTTAGCTTTCATCTTATTAAGAACTTCTACTTTATTAGGAAGATCTTTTACAGCTTGATTTACAACGTTTCTAAGCTCATCAAATGTATAACCTTTATGACGTATCTTAAAATCAGAGAACTCTTCGTCAGCAATAACTAAACCATTAGAACATACAAGTCTAAAGATACCTACCTTAAACTGAAATGCATTAAAGCCGTCATGAGAGTTAGTCATAATAATTCTTGGAAAGGCATCATCGCCTTCTTTACCTTTGATCATAATATCAGGATTCTGAAATGAGATCATATGCTTACTGAAAATAGTATCCTTACCTCTGCTCTTTCTCATAGCAGCAGAAACAGGCTTCCAACCTAGAGAAGCTAGATCATTAATAATAGTTTCAGTATTTACGTGTAAGTACTTCTTACTAACAGCAGGGTTAGTAGGTTCAGTAGCGAATGCTACAGGTACCATATCTTGAAGTTGTTCTTTTGTAAGGTAACTTCCTAATCCTTTCTCGAATGATTCAATCATATCTGACATAACTTATTGTTTTTGAATTATTAATATACTTAAATATACGAAAAATATCTTTGTGAGGCAACTATTTTAGTTACTTTCCGGAAACTTATTTCCACTCTTTTATTTGCTTCATTAGTAGATGAGCATCGATAGCATCATCATGACGATCCCACTTATGATATTTATCTCTTATATCTAATACTGCTTTAAGCCATTGGCTTCTTGGAAGGTTGATTTCAAAATTATACTCTTCAGTTTCAAAATTTATTGTAAACAAATGAGCTGTCGTCTTTTGAAATTGAAATGCTTCTGTTATATTCTCTATAATAACATCAGCTACTTTTGGATTAGCCCATTCAAAGGCTTTCTCAAATTCTTCTGGATTTCTAAAGTTTAATATCTTTGCCATTATCTTCTTAGTTGTGATAACTTATTCCTTTCATTTAATTTCTCACTACCTACTATCTTACCAGTTCCTGTATAAGGCACCCAGTTGTTGGTACCCCAAGCAAAAACAGGTCCGTCGTATTCATAAGTCACTAAAGGAATATTTACATTTTTATGAGCACAGTATTCTGGTTCTGTAATTCTTCTTGGACCATTAAAAGATCTGAAGTCATTTGTTGTAACTCTATACCAAGTTTCGTTTAAATAAATTTCTAATACTCCTGATGTGTTGTAGTTATTTTCTAACTTAACAATATGTCCTCTTTTCTCTGCCATAACCTTTAACTAAATATAAGAAAAATTATTTAAAGATCCAACTGATAACCGCTAAACTTTGTCATATAAGTTGTAAGTCTAGTTCCGTATCCGTCTTTAAATTCATCTCCTTTTCTAAAAAACTTCTTAACGTTACCTTGACCAGCTAAATGAGCTGCTGCTAAAATTCCTGATTCAGTAACGAATACTCCATGAACTACTTCACCATCGTATTTCTCAATATACTTTTTAAGCTTCTTACTATTATGTTCTAAAAGAGCTTGCATGGCTAGTTCTTGTAACTTTGGACTATTTAAGAATTCTTCTTGTGTTACTTTAAATCCTAATCCTTTTAATGTAGCTTTACCAAATTGATAACGTCCCATATAACCATAAGTGTTTATTACCTTATAGTTGTTCCTGGATTCTTTATGTCCTATTGCATCTAAAAATGCATAATGGTTTTTAATTTCTATTGTAACTGGTTCTACTTCTATCTCTACCGGAATCATTTCTATTCCCTTTATTGGTAATTCAATAGGTTTGTTTGCTGGTTTCATATTAACTGTATTAAGAGTTGTAAATGCCATAATAATACATAAAAAAATCAAACCACCAGGGTACTTAAGAAAATTTCTCATATTTTATAATTTAGTTATACTTGCTAGAAGAGATCTAGGAAGGTAGTTCCGATCTCCTTATCGCGTAACTTTTCGTTTCGCTCATGTTGCTTTACTAGTTCATCAGCAACTTTTCTTTCGAGAGGTTTACGTTTTTTAAACGTTGACAATTTATTTGTTTTCTTTTTTGCCATGCTTATAAATAGTTTTATTGACGTGAAATAAACTCTTCACCAGGTTCCTCTTCCTCATATAGACCTAATTCTTTTAAATGTTCTATATGGTGTTCGTCTAATTCCCAATCAAAATCCTCTCCATTTTTATCAATATAATCTTCCATCTTCTCTATCTGATCATCAGTTATAGGTGATGTTGCATATAGAAAAGCATGATTGTAGCAAAGGAATTCTAAATTGTCTAATTGAAAGTTTTTCTTATTTCCATCTTTATGATTAAGTACTAAAGGTACTTTTTGATCTAATACTCTTCTTTCACTAAAGCCACATTTAGCACACTTCTCTTCTATCAAAGCTTCAAAGATAATTCTTTGTTTAATCTTCTTAGGATCGAAATGCTCTACTGGAACTCTACCTTCAATCAAATCCATTATAGGCGGTTCCTTTCCTTTACCTGATAAGAACTTTGGAATGCCTTTACCTGCTTGATTCTTATGAGCTTCTAGCAAAGTAATATCATCCTTATTCTTATACACCTTAGCATACTTCTTATAATGATTATAAGAGACATGAAGATATCTTGCCGCTGCCCTATTAGAACGCGTCATCTTCATTGCTCTTAACAAATCATCTTTTGAAAGTATCTTAGAAGGTCTACCCATTATCAGGTTTTTCATTAACAAGATCATCTAAAGCTGAACCACTATCGTGTTGTGGTGCAGTAGGTTGTACGTAATCGTCTTCATCTAAGACTGAAGCAGTCTTTTCAACTACTTGTTGTTGTACATTTCCTTCATCCTGATCATAGTCTAATATTTCCATATCAGGTGCTTTTTGCCCTCTTGCATAGGCTTCCAGTCTTGCGACTTCTCTTGCTTGCTCTTGAGTCATAATCTCTAACTCATTACAGGTATGGTCTCCTGTCCCTAAAGTAACGACTCTTCCTACAAGAGGTTTAGTAGTAGAACAATTCACACATACGTGATATCCTAATTCTTTTCTCCTTGCATGTAAAGACATCTCTCCACAGTTGGGACATTGAAGCATTTCTGTTGTCATAGTTTTATTCATATAGATAACCTTTTAATTAATTCGTACTAAATATACGAAATATAATTTAAATAGGCAACTATTTAACCGACTTTCCGGAATTAAACTTTAAGTATTGCTTGCCATACATCTGATGGAGTTTCAAACGGAACTTCTTTTTCCGTCTTACCTTGAGTAATTTTTATAGTACCAGCGTACTCTTTCTCTTTAGGTAATTGATAGATCCAGTATTGTATTAATGCTAACTGGTCTTTACTGAAGTGCATTTTAAGAAGATTTTCTATAACATGAAAGAACTTATTCTCATAAGCTGTAACATCAAGTCCTAGTTCTGATCCTAAGAAGTCAGTTCTATCTTCTATCTCTCTTAATGTGTTGAGTGTTTCTATGAATAGTTTTCTGTTCATAGTTTTCTTATCTAACTCTTTTAACTTAATTGTAAATCTACCCGGCAGGTGTCTCTTTAGGGCGTTTCGAACTCTCTGTTTTGTTTCCATCTTCCTTTACTTTATATATGTTTAAGAATTGTTCGACAGATAACCTTTTTACAGCAGCGAATAATGAGGTTGCTTCTACTATATCGGAAGCATAAACGGAAGAAATACTTTCTTTTTTAGAATCATCTTTTCCGTAAAACAAAAACTTATTTGGCATATTGTTTATTCTTCATCAGAAGGTTCACTAGCTGCTCCTTGAGCTTGTGATAGTGCCTTTCTTATTATTTTATCAAAGTATTCAATATAGATAAAGAAACCAATAATGGTCTTATCTTTTAAATTTCTATCTCTTTCTATTGCTAAATCATAATCTCTTAGACCTGCTTCTAACTTATCAGCTAATGCAATAGCGATATCATTACGTTCTGTAGAAGTCATATCACCGAATGTAGTAGGAAGGAATTGAACCTTCACACCTTTCTTATTAGGATCTTCGTTAACGTCAACTTTAAGAACAAATTTATGTCCTTTGAAGTTTATCTTAACCGCTTCTTTTAAAATGCCTTTAAGCTGTTCTTTGATTATGTCTCTTAAACCTTTCATATATAATAATATAATAAATAATATTGGAAAAGGCAACTAAGCCTTATCTTCTTTTCGCTTTTGTTTCTTATAAATAGTATCGTATTGCCTCTTCTTACGTTTTAAATAGTCCTTAATATGGATATCTGGATCTTCATCTAAATACTTTTCTACTTCATTTGCTCTTACCTTCATCGTTAAAGTGTTTCTATTTCAATATCTATGTCATTAAAGCCCCAAGAGTCAAAATTATTTGTTTTCTTTTGTAGAGTGACTGCTTGGTTCAAATCATTTTTCTTTTTATTAATTCCATCAGCTATGCCTCCGCCTCCCCAACCTTTACTTCCGTGATTGATATGAAATAAAGGAGGACTATAAGCACATCCTATTTCAAAGCCATGCATGCTAGCTTTCTTTTGTACGTTAGTATCTGCAAAAAGAGGATAGATTAAAGCTTCTTCAAAGCCTCTTATCTCATTCCATATATCTCTATGAGCTAATTGAAAGTCTCCACAGCAGTTAATTAAACTATAGCCATCATTAGGAGTAGTTTTTTCTTCTACGTTTCTAGGTACAGAAGTTTTATAAGCATCATCTCTAAAAGCACTCCAGTTATCAAAGTTATAATCTCCTCCTTGAAACTCTTTTATATAATCCCATTCTACTTCTCTTCTACTGATAGTTATAAACTTATTATTACCTATCTCATCTATAACTTTTAAGATATCTTCTCTCTTAGGTTGAATAATATCTATGTTAGTTGATACAATAAAGTCTCCAGTTGCTCTTCTTATTCCAATATTACGAGCTAATACTTCACAACACTTCTGTGCTTCAGGATCATGACTAGTTAATTGAGAAGCAGCATCAGGAGGTATAACTATATGTTTTAAATTACCTTTTAGTTGTAAGTCCTTTTCTATCTCATATAACATACTACCATTATCTGAATTCCAATCAATATAGAATACTTCATCAAAAGAATCTATAGCTGAATTGATAGCATATGTTGCTCTTTCATTTAAATGTCCTCCGTAATTATCATTACGTGAAACTATAACTGCGCTTGTTTTCATATTCCTACGTTATCTATAAATTGACCTCTCCATATATCCCAGAACGTTAAAGTCTTTTCTGGTAGATACGTTCTATAACTATCAAGATCATTTAATAAGTTTAAAGTATTTCTATAGCCAATAACTTCATTCTCTAAGTTAGTAACTAAGTCTTGTTCGTTTCTATCTTGATATACAGTTGCTTTATTATATACTACTGAACCAGGAAAGTAATGCTGTAAGATATATGCTCCCCATATATCATCCATTCTACCTGCATGAGGTAGTACTGTATAGAAAGGAATAACTTGTCTTGATAAGAAAGTATTCTGAGAGTTAAAAGGAGCTATTTGATTAGAAGCAAATGGTTGAAAGTCTTCAAACTTACATACAGGCATCTTACTTAATCTACATAAAGCATCTATATCAGGATCTCCATCCCAGAAGTCTGCTTGTACTAATACTTCTCTTTTCTGCTTACCTTTATATTCAATATCGTTTTTACTAGGAACTAATTCAATAGGGTAACCTCTATGCCATAAGTCATCATAGTAAGTAGGTGATAAAGGATCAAATACATTATGATACCTATGATCAAATATATCTACCTCTATAGTCTTTCCTACTAATACTTCATCACCCCAATTATCATATGGAATATTATCATCATCGACAGTAGCAATAATTTCAGCTCCTCTATCATATGCAAGTATCAATCCTATATTTCTTCTCTGAATACTCTTCCATCCAATAGCTTCACTTAAAGCAGGGTATAACTTATCTTGTTCTGCTGGGTCTATATATTCAAAGTTCTGATGATCTTCTTGTAACTTTAGATAAGCTGAATGAGGAGTTTTAGTATCTCCTATGATTATAAACTTCCAACCTTTCTCATCTGCTATCTTACAGAACTTCTTTGTAGCAACAGTTGGGTGATTAATTGTTGTTGTAACTATATACTTATTCATTTACTTGTTGATTTATCCATTCAAACGTCTTTGACATTCCTTTCATAAGAGGTTGAGAAGGTTCCCATCCCATCTTTTCTTTGAATAATTTATTATCAGAGTTTCTTCCTCTTACTCCAACAGGACAAGGGAAGCCATACTTATCAATAAAGTCTTGACCTTCTATGTTATTAATTTTAATATCCTTACCAGAGCATGCAATAGCAATATTAGCAAGCTCATTTATTGTAACCATTTCTTCTGAACCTATATTAACTGGCCCAGCAAACTCTTCTTGTCTCATAAATCTTAGAATAGCTTCTATACATTCATCGATATATAAAAATGATCTAGTTTGTAATCCATCACCCCATACTTCCATTTCAGTATCTGCTTCGGCAGCTTTACGGCACATAGCAGCAGGTGCTTTCTCTTTACCATCTTTCCAAGTTCCTTGAGGTCCAAATATATTATGAAACCTAGCAACCCTAACACTTAATTTATAATTCCTAGCAAATGCTAAAAATAATCTTTCACTAAATAACTTTTCCCATCCATACTCTGAATCTGGATCAGCTGGATAAGCAGAGCTCTCTTCACAATTAGGATTATCTGGATCTAATTGATTATGCTCTGGGTACATACAAGCTGAAGAAGAATAGAATATTCTTTTTACTCCTGTCTTACTTGCTTCTAATACTGTATTAAGATTTACTAATGCTGAGTTATGCATAATGTTTGCATCATTATCTCCGGTAAAGATATAACCAGCACCTCCCATATCAGCTGCTAGTTGGTATACCTCATCAAAAGAATCTACTACAGTAAAAGGTTGCTTATGTAATTTGTATCCATATATAACATCGTTATGGTTAGGATCTCTCTCTATTCTAAACGCTGCTGATACTATAGAAGGGTCTCTTAAATCACCAGAAACATAATCGTTACAGATATCATCATGATTCCAAAACTCATGGTTATTTTTTATATCGACTACCCTAACCCAAAAGCCATCTTCTTTTAATTTCTTAGCTAAGTGACCTCCTATAAAGCCACCGCCGCCTAATACTAATGCTGTTTTCATAATGTATCGTAATAATCGTTTTGTTGTTCTTGTCTATCAATTTGTTTGTCATGTCTTAAACACCAAGCTTCATCAGGTGGTAAGTTTGTAATAGAATCATGACCTTCTAGTACTTCGTGTACTTTATTCTTCCATCTTATCTTAGAGTCTCTTTTATATATTCTCCATTGGTAGTCTGGAAAGTTTACGTAACCTTTATCGTCTACTCTCCACTTCCATTTATTAATATGATCATCAGTCAGACCTTGAACAGTATTAATTCTTGGAACCATAATTACGTCTACATCATTTGTTTCAAGTATTGTAGGTAAATGTTCAATGAGTAATTCATTAGGCATTTCATCTGCATCTATTTGAAATATATAATCTCCACTACATAAATTAAATAATTCATTCTTCCAATCAGCAAAATGATTTTTAAATGTTTGAGCTTCTATTTTTATATTTGTATATTCTGATAAGCAAAATTGTAAGTAAGCCCATACTTCAGCTGTACCTCCTCCTTTATCAAATAGAACTACAATTTCATCTTCATCTCTTTTCATCTTAGATAAATTATCTACAAGGTGTCTTATTTCATTAAATTCATTACAAACTGTTATTGCATAGCTTATTTTCATAGACTTAAAATATAATTTTTTAGTTTATCTTCTACCTTCCATCCTAATCTATCTTTTGCTTCTCTAGGATCAGCAATTGATCTTCTATAATTACCAGCTTGATCTGGTATATAAACGAAATGACAACCAAATTTTTCTCTAAACATTTGATATACATCTTCAATAGGGTGAGTTACTCCTGTGCCTAATTCCCAAGCATCATCATGCTCTTCGTTCTTCATTCCTATTCTCCATAAACCATCTACTATATCATCAACGTGAGTAAAGTCTCTACATTGCTTTCCATCTCCTACAATAGGAAGAGGATCATAATTATCGATTTTACTTCTCCAGATTCCTAATACTGCTGCATGACTATTTTCATCACCAACAATCTCTCCTGGACCATATACATTATAGAATCTAGCTATCTCAGCTTTTATTCCATATGTCTTTTTATAACTCTTAATTATTTCTTCTCCTATGTACTTACTTGCTGCATATGGAGATTGATAAGGGTCATGATGTCTTGAAGATGATCCTGCGTATACTACTTTAGCATTAGTAAGTCTAGCTAGTTCCATTACATATTGAGTACCTGTAACGTTAGAAGAGAAACAAATATCTGGTTCATTATATGAAGGTTGTATTCTTGAATAAGCAGCAAGATGATAAATTATATCGTATGTATCTAATCTTACAGGAAGCTTTTCTAATCCTTCACAATAATATTCTACTCCCTTAACATGGTTAGCTGGATTGCCTGTAGAGTAATCATCTATTGATTCTACTATATGACCTTCCTTAACTAACTTCTTAATTAAGTTACTACCTATAAAACCAGCTCCGCCTGTAACTAATATCTTCATACCGTTTCTGCTATAAGTCTTTTTAATTTACTAGTAGACCATCCATGAGTTCTATCTATCCAATGAATAGGAATCTTTAAATGATCTCCAGTAAATGGTTTATTTCTATAATCTTCTCCTAGGAATCTAATATTAAATTCTCCTAAACTAAGTAAGTCTAGTAGTACCTCTTCATAGTTATAAGATATAATATCACATACTCCTAAAGCATATAATTGTTCTTTTCTTTCTTCTAGAGATAAGATAGGTTTTAACTTTTCAGGTCTTTCTAAAGTAGGATCATCATGAAGAAATACAACTAAGCAATCGCAATGCTCTTTAGCTTCATTAAACATCTTAATATAGCCTGGATGGATTATATCAAAGTTACCTGCTACTACTCCTTTAATCATTTGAACGTTCCGTTTTTTAGTTCATTCTTAAACTTTACTATTACTTCGTGGTACTTCCCCCATTTGTCTCTATCTTGCTCCCAATATGATTGCTCACATCCTCTCTTACATTCACCTTCTACTACCTCGAGTATTTTTATTAATTGATCTTTTATCATTTTATTGCAAAGAATCCTATATCTTCTAACGCATCCATAAAATCTTTCTGACCAAAATGCTTGATAGATTTCATATCCATCTTATGTGTCTGACCTTCTGGAAATTTTCCTTGCTCTTCTTCAGTAATTGGAATTGATTTAATTACAGCCCATTTCCAATCCTTCTTAGTTTTACCATCTAGGAATACCATTCCTTTGTTTGGTAAAGTAATCGTAGATGGAAACCATACTCTTTTGTTTTTATCTACGTGCATTAAGTCTCTATACAGTTCAGGTGAAGTTGCTTTTGCATTCTCAACTGCTGTTGATCCTTCGGTCATTAAAGTAGATGTTGTAAAGCCACTCCCAAAACACATCCATGTTTTTACTTCTTTACCATCTTGTTCGAATACTTGTTCATAACAAGCATTACTACCAAAAGGACCTTCTACTAAATTATCTTTCATTATTTTTTTCTTTTAGGTAATTTAATGTTTGACAAATCTAAAGTCTTTTTCTCTGCTATTGCAGGTACTTTTTCTTTTAGAATATTATTTAAATCTTCAGTCATCTTTTCTATACTAAAGTTCTCTATATTAGCTCTTCTAAGTTGTTTAGCTAATACTAATCTCTGCTTATACTTCTTAAAAGTATCTTTAAGAGCTCTTTTAACATGACCATCATCTGGTTTAAACCATTGTCCTTCTTTTAGTAGCCATTTATTAGCTGCTGATGGATGTACATTCTCTAATACACCACCTACCAATAAGGCTTTATCTGCTGGCAAGAAGTCTATCTGACCTGACCATCCTGAAGATATAATTGGTTTACCTGTCATAGAAAATTCTAATAACGGTCTTCCAAAGCCTTCTCCTTTAGTTATACAGAGCATTGCTTTAACTTTAGAGTGGTTATATAAGTTATTCATCTCTATATTAGATACGTCTCCATGAAGTAAATAAATGTTAGGTAAGTTACCTCCGACTTCTTTTCTTATCTTATCAATCTTTTCATGAATAAGATCCTTATCTCCTATTGAGGTAGTAGTATGTTGTGTTTTAAGTATTAAAGCTGGTCTAGATCCTCTTTCGTTTTTAAACGTCTCTAAGAACTTCCTAATTGTATAGCTTATATTCTTTCTATCATGACCTTCTTCTCCAGGCAGCCAATGTCCTACAAAGAGAAAACAGAACTGCTCGGTGATGTTATTTAAAGTTTTACTAATTTCAGAAGTATTATCTCCTTTATTATTATAAATCTCAGTCTTAACTCCTTCAATTAATCTTATTACTTCTTTATTTACTTGTAGCTTTCCAGTCTTGGCATTATTACGACTATCATGCATATCCCATGAACTACTTTTAAGAACACTAACACTATGGTTAGAAGATGCTAAAGTTAAATCCATCTTATTTACTCCAGTAACAAACTCATGAGGAGCTAAAGTAGTTTCAATACCAGCTGTTATACCTATATTATATTCTCCTACCGGTTGAAACTCAGAAGGAATAGTTATCTGAATCCATATGTCTGGTTTAGAAGTTATATTTTGAATTATCCTACTAGCTATTTCTTCATCATTATTATCTTTCAAATAACCTAATCTAGTATTACCCCATCGTTGAGATAATATCTGTACTTCATATGCTGGGTTAGTTAATAATGCTCTAACTATATCCCTTCCTCTTGCGCCATATCCTGAATAAGTATCTACAGGAGCTGATATAACAATTAAATTCTTTTTCATTAGTAACCGTAAGTTTTATGTTTAACAAAATCAGATTCCTTATCTTCAATCTTAATAAGATCAAATTTAGATCTAGGAGTGAAAGTATTAATACCTTCTTCGATATTCTCTATCATACTCTTACACATTCCTTCAGCAGTAAATCTAGCTTCATCACTACAAGCAAACTCTCTTCCTGCCATACCTCTTTCTTTTCTTTCTTCAGGAGACATATTATATACTTCCTCTATTGCTTTAGCTATATCTTCAGGTGAA
>VMHT01043933.1_pt1 | contig 12134 bp, 6 predicted proteins | sample 4693611 | NCBI WGS metagenome assembly VMHT01 (sample SAMN12280063, study PRJNA550983) | marine metagenome | isolation source: seawater sampled from same location over 5 years 0.02-0.2 micron viral filtrate | place: USA: collected off the coast of southern California halfway between the port... ...
TCAGAGTAGGTGCAAACAACCAAGCATCTGATGCTTATGTACCAGCTTCACTAATAAACGCTTTCTACGATGCAGCCGCTGCACTAGATGAGAAAGGAGTTTCTAATGAAGGTAGAGTAGCTGTGTTGAACCCAAGACAGTACTACGAACTAATACAAAACGTTGGTTCTAGTGGTCTTATCAACAGAGACGAGTCTGGTGATGCACTACAGTCTGGAAACGGCATCATTGAAATTGCAGGCATTAAGATCTTCAAGTCAATGAACATTCCATTCTTCGGAAACTACGGTACTAAGTACGGTTCTGCATCTGCAACTAACCCCGGTATCACAAGTCCCGGAAACGTAGGTTCATTTATCGGTGAAGGAGCAGAAGACGGTAGAGCTTCTGTAACAGGTATTAACAATAACTATGGTAATACATCTGACTTTGCTAACAGCTGTGGTTTAATCTTCCAAAAGGAAGGTGCTGGAGTTGTAGAAGCTATTGGACCACAGGTTCAAGTAACTTCTGGAGACGTTTCAGTTGTATACCAAGGTGATGTAATCCTTGGACGTTTAGCAATGGGAGCAGATTTCTTAAACCCTGCTTGCTGTGTTGAACTAATTGCTGGTGCTGCTGTAGGTTCTACAGGTAACGCTGCATTTGGTGCTACATATCCAGAGAACGCTTAATCTCTATTTTATTTTTTATACGGGGGCTTCGGCTCCCTTTTTTTCTTATGGCTACCACAACTATTGAAACCGATACCGAACTATCCGCAGTTAACTCAATACTGGGAGCTATCGGACAAGCACCTATATCACAATTAAAAGATCCGTCCACTGGAGTTATAACAAACGCTAACCCAGAAATACAATTTATATATAACTTACTACGTGATGCGAATGTAGACGTACAGTCAGAAGGCTGGCACTTTAACAGAGAGCGTCATGTAACATTTAGCAAAGATACTACTACTAACAAAATAGCTATATCAGCTGACATAGTTAAAATAGATTTACCAGATAACTGGAGCAGAAGTCACTACAACTTTGTAAGACGTGGTGGATTTTTGTATGATAAAATTAAACACACTGATGTCTTTACTGACATGGGTACATCTATAGAACTAGATGTTATTAGAGTATATAACTTTGAAGACTTACCTCCTGTATTTAAAAGGCATATTACATATCGTGCATCTAGAGTAGCAGCTACTCAACTTGTAGCTAACCCACAGCTAGTACAACTTCTAGGGTCTCAAGAAGCATTAAGTCGTGCAAGTCTTTTAGAGTACGAATGTAATCAAGGTAATCATAGTATGTTTGGCTTTGAAGATGAGACTGCATATCAAACATATCAACCATGGAGAAACCTTAGAAGATAATGGCAGGCATTACACAAACTATTCCCAGCTTTGTCTCGGGAATCTCAGAGCAGCCCGATCATTTAAAGTTTCAAGGTCAGGTTAGGGATGTAGTAAATGCTATTCCTGACGTAACACTTGGACTATATAAAAGACCGGGAAGTAAACGTATAGGAACTGCTCCTTTGACTAATGTACAAAGTGGTGGTTCTTGGTTTCATTACTTTCGTGATGAGTCAGAAGGATCTTACGTAGGTCAAGTCGCAGCTGACGGACAAGTCAGAGTATGGCGATGCAGCGACGGTACACAAATGACTACAGCTTACGGAACTGGTGGGCAGACCGCAATACAAAACTATTTAGCAACAAGTGAACCAGAGAACTTACAATTCCTTACTATCAACGACACTACCTTTGTTAGCAGTCGTGATAGTACTAACTCTCATACTTTAATAGGAGAGACTGGTACTACAGCTGACAGACCAGAAGCTCACTGTGCTATGATTGAACTTATACGTACTGAAAACGGAAGACAATATGGAATCAATATATTTGACTCTACCTCAACAGGTAATTTAACTACACTTAAACGAGCTACTAAAGTTAAAATCACAGGTAACAGCTACGATGAGTCTGACGGCTCAGGTCACTGCCCCGGTATAGGTACTGAGGTTTTTGCTGTAACAGCTAAAGGTAGTTATAGTGCATCAGAAAATATTACAAATGTAAAAAACAGTAGCGGTACTGTAATTACTACAGGTAAAGATAACTTAACATTTCGTTGTACAGCTCTTGGTCAGCAAGGTGTTAGTCCTAACTACAGTGCTAATACCAACGGAGCTGGTGGACAAAACTACAGGTGTAGCTACAGCTTAGAGGTTGTATTACTACATGGTGGTGAAGGATGGGATGTTGGAGATGTTGTACGAGTTATTCCAGCGTCTGCATCGGAAGCTAACAGTTCTGATGCTCAGGCGTATCTAGATATTACTGTAACAGAAATAGAAACTACTACTCTTAAAGCTACACTAACAAACAATGGAGACGGTCTTATACGTCCAGCTCCTACACCTTTTGATTCAGACACAGCAGTTACAGCTGATACTATATTAGCTGGTATAACAGCTCAATTACCATCTGGTATAACTGCTAAGGTTATAGGACCGGGTATATATCTTTCTAGTTCTTCTGCGTTTAACGTAGAAGTAGCAGAAGAAGATCTGATGCGAGTCTTTCAAAAATCAGTTAATGATGTTACAAGACTTCCAAACCAGTGCAGGCATGGATATGTAGTTAAAGTATCTAACGCTAGAATGTCAGATGAAGATGACTACTACCTTAGATTTTCTGGAGAAAATAATTTAGATGGTGCTGGTTCTTGGAGTGAATGTCCAGTACCGGGTATAACTGATACACTAACTAACATGCCGTTGGTTATACAACGTACAGCTACTACTACTTTTACTGTTAAACAGTTTACATACCAGACAAGACGAGTAGGAGATACTAACACTAACCCTATGCCTACGTTTGTAGGAAAGCGTATTAATAAGGTATTGTTTTTTCGTAATAGAATAGCTTTACTAGCAGGCGAGAATGTTATACTATCTAGACCGGGTACGTTAGGAACCCCTGACTTCTTTATTGAATCAGCCCTGACCGTATCAGCTAGTGACCCTATTGACATATCTGCTGCATCTATGTTCCCGTCTGATATATTTGATGGTATAGAAATTAATGCTGGACTACTTGTATTCAGTACAAACCAGCAATTTTTGTTAGCATCTGATGACACAGTACTGAATCCTGATACAGCTAAGTTACGAAGTGTATCTACATATAATTATAATAAAGATATACCTCCAATTTCGTTAGGTACAACTATATCTTACCTTGACAACTCTGGTAAGTTTAGTCGTATGAATGAAATGGCTAACACAGCAAGAGAAGGGGAGCCAGATGTAATAGAAATTAGCAAGCTAGTCCCCACATTATTGCCTAAAAATTTGGATTTACTTACCAATTCCAGAGAAAACTCTTTGATATTAATAGGTAAAACAAGCTCTGATACTGTGTTTGGTTACAAGTATTTATCTATAGGTGATAAAAGACAGCAACAAGCATGGTTTAAATGGAAGTTAAACAATCCATTACTGTATCATTTTATTATTAACGATGAGTATTTCTTTATAGATACAGATAACTTCTTACAAAGTATTAAACTTATACAGTCAGATACGGACCCTAGTTTTACACAAGATGACGTAGGGTATCAGATACATATTGATAACCATACTACAATCAGTGGTGGTAGCTATAGTTCATCTACAAACTTAACTACATTTTCTAGTGTAAGTTGGATGCCTAATGTAACTACACCTAACTACGATTTAGTACTTATTGACATAGATTCTAACGCTGCTAGAATAGGTAGGTATGCAAAAACTACAGCTACAAGCACTACTAGCTTTACAGTTCCGGGAGACTGGTCTGGTGTAACCTTACAGATAGGTTATTTATACGAGTATCTAGTAGAGTTTCCTAGAATATATCCTACAAAAGTACAGGGAGAAAGATCTTTTTCAGATGTCAATTCCTCACTTATTGTACATAGACTTAAATTACATTTTGGTAAGATAGGTCTATACGAAACGACGCTAACACGCCTAGGAAAAGATGATTACACAGAAATATATGAATCATCACTGTTAGATGAGTATGAGGTGTCAGATGCACCATACTTAGAAGAGTATATTAAAACTATACCTGTCTACGAAAAGAATAAAAACGTAGATATTAAACTTAAATCAAGTCACCCAGCTCCAGCTACCCTAAGAGCTATGGCATGGGAAGGCGACTTTTCACCAATGTTTTACAAACGTGCCTAATTATATACACCCAATCACAACTGAGGCTGCCATAGAGGTGGCCTCCAACCTACGTCCAGACGACCTCAGAGAGGTCACAGAGGGTCATGGGATAGATCCTATGGTCTTTCTACCTATGGTTGCTCAGGAAGGCTCTGCTGTGTATTTCACAGTACCAGACGGCAAGACTGCCGGACTAGCCGGAGTAGGAGATGGCGGTACAATCTGGATGTTATGTACATCAGAGATACATCGTTATCCAATCACCTTTGCGAGAGAAGCCAAGCGGTATGTCGATAGCCGTACAGAGGATCTTTTGTGGAACATAGTAGACTGTAGGAATACAGTGCATCTAAAACTATTAAAGTTTTTAGGGTTCAAGTTTTTACGTAAAGTTAACTGGGGACCAAACAATTTACAATTTATAGAATTTTGCCGTGTGCGTAGACGCTAATGCTTCAGCAAGACATGCTGCCAAGCAACGATGGATGGAGAAGGATGCTAAGTATCGCTCCGATTCACTAAAATATTTTAACAGAGAAACTGCTGCCGAACGTGGTATGCAAAGAACTGCTATGGGCTACAGTAAAGCCATTAGCAACGACTACCAGAGAGCCTTGTATGTACAGGGTAAGGCTCGAAGACAGTACGAAAAAGGATACATTAAGTATCTAAAAGGTAAACAGACTGTTGATGAAGGCGGTAGAGCTAGAAGAAGAACAACAGGACTGCGAGAGATTACAGCTATGAGAGGAGCTCTTGACAACGCAGTAGCTTATGAGTTTGGACCTAACATGCAACGACGTTACCGAGCAAGGCTAACACAGATGCAGAACCAACAAGCCAAAGTACGAAACAACCTAGGTCTTCTACCAGAATATGGAGCACCTGTATTAATGCCACCAAGTGATAGACTGAGTGGTGCATTAAGTATTGCGAGCCAAATTGCAGGGATAGTCTCGGGTTTTAGTGGCCTCGGCGGGGGCTTAAATACGCCGGACTTTACTCCAAACCCAATTCCAACTCTACCAAACGGAATGACCGATTGGTCACAAGCTATAACAATAGGATAACTTATGTCATCATCATATTTTGAATCCCTTGGTAGACAGGAAGCCGCCCCCTTTACCATGGACGAGCTTAACTATACAGAGACAGAACCTGATTTAGTTAAGGCTATGAACGAGCAGATCAATGAGAACATCAAAGATCGCCGTCAATTTTTTACAGATAATATAGCTGCTTTTAATCAAACACAGGCAGCTCGAAAAAACAGACTTAGTGACTTAGCTTCACTAACAAAAAGTGGTAAGATAATGCTTGATAAACGTAAAGCTTACCAAGCTGGCGATGAAGAGTATGATAAGCTAAAAGAACTTCATGACGACGAAGGCTCTAAATCTAGGTTTGTAGATGCAAGTATTAAGGTAGATAATCTTAATGCTGATATACAGGTAGACTCTGCCGATGCAGTAGGTCAAGCAGTCGCAACAGGGGAGTCTGATGGTGAGCCTATATCATTAACTGGTATAGCTGATTTTGAGATGAATACTGTTACAGAAGATTATCGTAATGGTAATACTGCTACAAACGGTATGATTGAACATGTACCTCAATACATGAAGATAGCGTTTGAAACTCTTACATACGATGATAAGTTTTACAATGAGCTTAGTTATTCCGATCAGACAAAATGGAGACGACTTGCTTTTGCTAGGTATATCCAAATGTGGAGAGAAGAGCATCCTAACATAAGTGACAGGCAGATTATTAGTAAAGTTATGCCAGTCCTTATGGCTGAAAACAAACGTCTAGATGGTGAAGGAGCTGTAACACATGTAAACTCAAGTCGTGAAGAAGTAAATAGCATTAGAGTTAGAGGAGCTATTAACACTATTAAAGCTGGATATGCTAATAGTGAAGATCCTAGTAACCCTCAGTATGTAGACGGTATATTTACTCGAAATAGTATTATACAAATTTATGAAGCTGAAGCTCTAGGTTTAGGAATTGCTAATCCTATGAAATATGCTAACGATAAGTTTGTTAATGACGTTATTATTCCAAATGTTGGTGAGTTTACTGAAAATGAAATTGAGTGGTTATTAAACGATTATACTTTTAAAGCTAAGGGTGGTGGTACAACTACATACTCACAGTTACAAAATGGTAATGCTCAAAAAATAGAAGCTGCATGGAAAGAGCAAAAAGTAAAAGACAGTGATCTTCAACTAAGACATAGGCTGGATGAATTAAACAAAATGTTTGATACAGACAACTATAAAGTCACACAGGAAGATATAAATATTTTTAACAATACAGATTATGCACAGGCTGCACGAGATTTATTTAACAGAAGTAATAGACACCCCTTACAGTCAGAAGAAAATTCAAATTATTTAAACTCTATTAATTCAACTTTACAAGCTAGAGCTCAGGATATTAAAATTTTTGGAGAACAAGTTTTAGATGATGGTTATGCAGATGATGTCTATAGATACCTAAAAATTAAAACCGATAAAAGATTCATGGAACTTATGAAAACTTATGAAGGTCAAGATAATCAGGTAGCGTTAGCAACAGAGCAGCTATTAACAGAAATAAGAGATAATAAATTTGATGATGTTAAATCACCTACATTTAATAAAACCCTTAGTCTTAACCAAGAAGCCTCAATAAAACTGTATCAAAAAGATCAGGAAGGTACACTTTTTGCTAATAAAGTGCACGCTGCTGAAGAACCTTATATACAAAATGCTATTAACAGTTTTTTAAAAGGTGAAAAATTAAGCAACTACTGGTATGAGGTAGCTAAACACGTAGATAACAGAAACGGACAAAAGGTAGCTTACGATAGACTAAAAGCAGTAGGTATGCTTGACAGTATAGGTGGACCTATATCTGCTTTTGAGTCAGTAATTGACTTAGGTGATAGAGATACCACACGACTTATAACTAATAAGCCTAACGAGTCAAAAACTTATCAAGCTATATTAAGTAGTAATGAAAACGAAAACGAGTTATTAAATAAAATTATTAATCCAGAAGTTAATGAGAATGGTGGTGTAAATGCTATTAAAAACTCTAACGGAAAGTACACATCAGATGTAGTGCTTGAAGACTTAAGTATGGAAGAAATACTTATAGGTATTAATGATGGTACGTACGATGCAGACACACAATTTGGTTTGTATGGTATTAGAGGGCAAGCATTACAAGAATTATATAATAATGGTTTAATTAATTTAGATGATCTATTTACTAAAGATCTGCAAACTGGTGTTATTTTACAAAGACTACGGTACAAGTCAAATAACAGGCTTCAGTTCTCAGGTGCGGACAGTATTTATAGAAGACTTATAAATGTTCCTAAAGAAGATAGAGAAAGGTTCATTGAAATTATTGGTGATCTAGGTCCATACTTAGACCCTAACAACTTAAGCTCGGCAGCTCTACGGGGACTGGTTGAGGAAACTTTATAACTATGAATGAAGAATATCCAGTCAATGAGTATGATTCTACGGGATCGCAAGCCGTTGACGAACTTCAGTCTAACCGCCAACAGGCGTTAGAATTTGAAGAAGAGAGAAAGAAACAAGAGGAGTTAGCATCTTCACAAAAGCAAGATGCACAGGCTGCTCAAAATGACCCTCGAAATGCAGACACATGGGGAATCCAAGCAGTCGCTAAAGAGGCTCAATCTATTCTATCCGGAGGTTTACAAGACACTGCATCTTCTGTAACTACATTTGCTGAACGTACTAAAGAAGCGTTAGACGGCACAATGCAGAGAGAGAAGCAAGAGCAAGGTTATTACAAACCAGACTGGGACCCTTTTACAGATCAAGATGATCCTATCATTACTAAAACTTGGTGGGGTAAACTGTTAAGAGGTACAGTACACTTTGGTTCATTAGCAGCTGGTACAGTTCTAGCTGCAAAGGGACTTGCTGCAACAGGAATTCCATTACTAGCTGGAGGTGCTACGGCATTACTTAACGCTGGTACAGTTACCAGAGCTATGGCTATTGGTGGTATTTCTGATTTAATATCTAAAGAGTCTGATGGCATGAACGCTTTAGGCTCATTACGTGATCACTATGGTTGGGTAGATACACCACTCAGCACGAAGGAAACTGATCATCCTATCATGATGAAGTTTAAAAACATTGTCGAAGGTATGGGTATTGGTTTAGCATTTGATGGTGTAGGTTATTTACTAGGTAAAGGTGGTAAAGCTGCTAAAAGACAGATAGTTAGACGAAATGCAAGCATAGAAAATCAAACTACTACAGCTGCATTGATACAAATACGTCAACGTGACGCTGAGTTTCGTGCTGCTAAAAACGCACCTGTAGCCCAAAGGCATCAAGGTGCTGATATATCCGAGGTTACACCCGGAGAAGCTAGAGATCAGCTAAAACGTACACGTCAAGACTGGGGATCTGAAGATGGATCTACTGGTTCAGTTACAACTAACGTAGAACGTGAACGTATAGTACGAGAATCAGGTACAACTGACGAGATTGTAGAAAGAACTTTACGTGGTTTATTTAGTGACGATAAGTTTTCCAAAGAGTTAGATGCAGTTAAAGGTAATAGAAAAGCCTTAGCTGATGTCTGGCGTGACTCTGTTACAGAATATCATAAGATAACTGACGGCAGAAATCCTATGGAAATGTCAGGAGAGGAATACTTAAGTGATTTATTTGAAAAACAAAAAGCTGTTATACCATTAGGTGATGAGACATTTGAAACATGGTCTGCTGAAACCGTTGTTACAGCTGACTTAGTAGTAGGATCTTTACTTAAACAACTTAGAGATACAGGTATAGCTGGTAGAGAACTAGCAGAATTTGTATCACTAGATGATATTGACGGTCCAGCTAAACAGGTTATTGATACTATGCTAACTGCTATGTATCAAACAAAGAAATCTAGGTTTGTAGCCTCTGATTACTTTAGATCTTTTGGTGCTGGTAAGACAAGGCAACAAGTTAATGATGCTGTAAACCAAGCAGTACAGTCTGACATGAAAGATGTTAAAGAATCTATTATGTCTATACTAAAAATTGCTAAGGATGATCCAAATGATGACTTGCTAAATGCTTTGTTTGAAGCGTTTACAATGATGAAAGATGTAAATAATCTAGATGACTTTGATAACTGGGCACGAAAAGTATTAAAAGGTGGTCAATTAGAAGAACAGGGACCAGATCGTACAGGTGCTTTAATACGTAACTTACAAGAAATGATAAGTCATAGTGTATTAAGTGGACCTAAAACCCCAGTTCGAGCACTTTTAGGTACAGGTAGTGCAACATTTTTACGTCCTCTATCTACATTTTTAGGTGCAACAATGAGGTATCCATTTACAGGAGACTCAGCTACTATACGTGGTAGTCTTGCTTCTATGAATGGTATGTTAGAAGCTGTACCAGAAGCATTTGATTTGTTTTTTACAAAACTTAACGGTTACTGGAGTGGAGAACTATCTACAGTTAAAACTAGATACATTGAATTTAACAAAGGAGATGCTAACTGGGAGTTAATTCGTAGATGGGCAGAAGATAGTGGTAGAGCAAGTGTAGAAGATCGTGCTATCTTTGCAACTACTAATATGATACGTAATATAAATAACAATAATCTTTTTACTTACTCTACTAAACTAATGGCAGCGACTGACGATGCCTTTACGTTTTTACTAGGTAGAGCTAAGATGAGAGAAAAAGCTATGCGTAGAGTACTAGAGCTACAGAGTGATGGTGTTGAAATACCTAACATTACATCAGATGTGATGAAAGCATATCAAGATGACTTCTATGCAGAAATTTTTGATGCTAACGGTAATATAAAAGATGATGCAACTATGTTTGCAAAGAAAGAAGTTACTCTTACTCAAGACTTAACAGGGTTTTCTAAAGGGCTAAACGATGTATTAACATCTAACCCATACGTTAGACCTTTCTTTTTATTTGCAAGAACTGGTGTAAACGGATTAGCACTTACAGCTAAACATACACCCGGATTTAACTTCTTAGTTAAAGAGTTTAACGACATAGCATTTGCAACTGCTGATAACTTAGGTAATCTTAAAAAATACGGTATTAACACAGTTGAAGAATTACACAATGCTAAAGCTCTACAAACAGGTAGATTTGCTATGGGTACTGCTGTAACCTTTATGGCTGTTAATGCTTGGATGACAGGTAGATTATCAGGTAATGGTCCATCTGACAGACAGATGCGTCAAGGATGGATAGATGGTGGTTACGAGCCTAGAACTATTGAAGTTGGTGGTGTAAGAGTTGGTTATGATTCTATTGAACCTTTTAACCTTATACTATCTACAATCGCTGACGTAGGTGATGCTAGTATACTAATGGGCGAAGAGTGGACTGAAAAAGAACTACAAAAAATTTCTTTAGTTATAGCACAGTCTATATCCAGTAAGTCTTATCTAGCTGGTATTCAACAACTTGTTGATTTAGCTGCTGGTAGACCCGGCCAAGCTGAACGTATACTCGCTAGTATAGGTAACAACACTATACCTTTAGCTGGACTACGTAATGAAATGGGTAAACTTATGAACCCACACATGAGAGAAATAAACTCTGGTGTGTTTCAGTCATGGCGTAACAGAAACTTACTATCTGAATATTTACCCGGTGAGGACTTACCTTACAAATTTGACATGTTAAACGGACAGCCATTAAAGCAACACGACTTTATGACTAGAGCATTTAACATGGTTAGCCCTATATCTCTTAATTTAGATCGTGGCCCCGGTAGACAATTATTGTTTAATAGTGGATACGATTTAAGAATATCTACATTCTATGCTCCAGACGGTACTAACTTAACTGATGATGCTAGAATTAGATCTGAGTTTCAAAAAGCTATAGGTCAATTTAATATTGAACTTGAGCTAGATAGGTTAGCTACAGATCCTAAAATTCTACAGTCTATTGCTTTAATGAGAGCTGACATTCGAGCTGGTAAACGTGGTGAATTTAATGCAAGAGACTATTATCATAATATTGTCATTGACCGAATGTTTAAAAAAGTAAGAAAGTATGCTTGGAATTCTATCAAGAATCAAAAAGCTATATATGCTTTACGTATGGAACAGCAAGGCAAAGACACATCACAGGCGATGAAAAAAGCCCAATCATATAACTTACAAAACATGTATAAGTAATGGCAACAACATTCGTAGATTACACAGGAGACGGAAACGCTACGAAGTCGTTTTCCTTTCCTTCCATAAAAGAAGCTGATATTAAAGTAGAAGTTGATAACGTCATAAAGACAGTCAGCACACACTATAATATAACTAGCTACACAACAACAGGTGGTGGTAATGTTGTTTTTACATCAGGCAACATACCAGCAAGCCCAGCTGCAATACGTATCTTTCGTGATACAGATGTAGACAGTGCTAAGGCAACTTTCACAGCAGGGTCATCAGTTAAGGCAGGCGATCTTAACAACAACAATAAGCAGCTACTATTTGCTGCACAAGAAGAACAGAATCAAACAGTAATAACATCTCATATAAAAGATGCAGCAGTTACTACAGCTAAGATAAAAGATGATAATGTTACCATGGCTAAACTAGCTGGCGGTGCATTACCTACTGATATTACAGTTGCAAGTGCTAACATTGTAGATGGTACTATTCTATCTGGAGATATAGCAAACAGTGCTATAACAACAGATAAGTTAAATAATTTAGCTGTTACAACAGCAAAAATTGCAGATAGTCAAATTACTTCTGCCAAGATAGCAAACGGAACTATTGTAGCTGGAGACTTAGCAAGCAATGCAGTAACTACAGCTAAGATACTTGATGACAATGTAACTGCTGATAAACTAGCACATACTTCTGTATCTGCTGGAAGCTATACTGCTGCTGA
>VMHT01083499.1_pt1 | contig 12133 bp, 16 predicted proteins | sample 4693611 | NCBI WGS metagenome assembly VMHT01 (sample SAMN12280063, study PRJNA550983) | marine metagenome | isolation source: seawater sampled from same location over 5 years 0.02-0.2 micron viral filtrate | place: USA: collected off the coast of southern California halfway between the port... ...
TATTTCCCTATTTTAAAAATTTTTTTTGCTGTGATTTTCATCGCATATAAAGGTCTCGGCGTACTACTATTTCAGCACAGCGAACACACAGAGTCTTACCTCTGATATAACAAAAGTATAAGGGATTGCTGTGACGGTATTTTTTACACCTGTTACAGGTTATTTGATTCACGACTAGCGATAGCCTGTGCCTAAGTTTGAGTCGCCGTAGCCAAGTGCTGGGTGATTCATGTAGTTGTCGCCCATTTCTGCTTTGATAAGACTCATCATGATTATGTTGGCAAATGGTTTAGGTATGCCTAATTTCACTATCTCATCATGTACCTGTCGTTCTTCTCGATCCAAGTACACATACACAAAGTTACCACGATAGTTGCCTATGCTGGCTTGAGCACCACGTATGAGTTCTCTGTTAATGATTTTCTTTTGATCTTCTGGTGTGTCCTGTATGTTCTGTATGGCTGTCATTGCCGTGCCCATTACATCTTTGGGATCTGCTTTGACACCACCTGTGAAACTTAGTAGCACACCCAGTATGCCTGTTTTGATTGCGTTAGAAATAGGACCTTCTCGGACTTTCTTTTTGTCATCATCGTCTTTGGGTTTGCTTTTTTTATCATGCTTGTCCACGACGTCTTTGTCAAAGGTTTGATCTATGGTGCCTTCTATGATTTGTATAAACCTGCGTATGTCTTCCACTTTATTGCTTCTTGAAGTAATTGATCAGTTTGCTTTGTAGACTGTTTGACAGTTGGCTTTTATCGTACTCTTCTGAATTCACAAACTCGTTTACTGCTTTTTCTATGCTCATTAATTCTCGCTGTACACGTGGGTCTACTTTGTTGCCTTCGTCGTCTAATAGGTTTTTACCTGGAGCACCTAGTAAGTCTGCTATACCACCTGATATAAACTTACCTGCGTTAGCACCCAATCTCAATCCATCGAATACCAATGCTATCAGTCTAGGTATAACACCTGAACTCATTCCACGCATGCCACCAGCAACAAATCCGCTAGTGCCACCTACTCCTGTGAAACCTATTTGTGCTATGCGAAACACACTTCCTACTATCTTGCTTATGAGTTTAATCAACATGCCAGCCGCACCTTCATTTAAATAATTAAGTTCTGCGATTGCTTCTGTTTTAGGTTCACCTATACCTGGCATATCATCTGCGGGTGGTTCTAGACCTTTCATAGCATCGTCTTTGCTAACAGGCCCTGCTATTTCTTTTGCTTTGTCTACTGCTTGATCAACTGGCTTATTTAATAACTTTTTAACTGGATCTACTATAAATTTCTTAACTTTTTCAAATGCCCAATCGCCACCGCCTACTAGGAATAACCATAACAGTATTACAGCAATTGGCTCTTGTATTCCCATGCTAAAGATAAATTCAAATATTGCCACTCCGGCGTCTATTGCCACAGGTACAGCGACACCTATAGCATCCATTATCAATGCTATAGCATCCATAAACCATTCACCAGGTTTGAGAGCCAAATTTGTTGTATCAAGTCCTCTGATCATATCAGAGAGGCCTGACCAGCCTTGTGCTATCTTATCCATTAAGGCCGCATTCATATCTGAACCCATTGTGCTATCAAATCCACCGTATTCTGTTCCCATTGGGCCTGTCCACGGTTCTATTTTAAAGTTTAATACATCTACTAATACAGCATAAGCACCAATACCTAGAACACCCATTATTACACCCATGGGTTTCAAAAATACTGTTTTGATAACAAATCCAACTAATCTCCAAAAATTATTCCAAATCTGTCTACCAACTCCTTTAATTTTGGCAAATACTTTAATTGCTAAATCTTTAATAACAATCATTAACTGTTTGACTTTTTCTTTGTCAACTTCGTTTAATTGTTGTATTGCTTCTAATCTTAGATCTTCATTCCACATCTGTTCAAATTCCAGAACTTCTGCTTCACTGAGTATAATACCATCGGCAATGTATTGAGTTTCGTCACGCAGGATTCCTGCCATGACTTGTAATTTTTTTAATTCTGGATTTATCATAATATTCTCTCTCCTTATTAGAGAGTGAATCCTGTCTCTAAATAGTTATTAACTATTTATCATTAATATATCTTTCTAATCATATAATCAAACGGTTGGACAGTTCTGATCTCAAATGATTTGCCATCAAGTTCACTGCCTTTGATGTGAGTTGGTGTCCGTTTGCTGATACTTTTAAGTGAAAAAACTTTTTTTGCTTTTGGGTTCGGAGTTAAGTTACCTTCCTTATCCTCTGAACAACCACCATCAAACCAAACAGTTAGTTCATACTCTTCGTAGATAAGTTCATTCCACCAGTTGCGAATTGCTTTCATGTTGCTCCCTATACTTCGTTCATGGTACTGACTTTTGTCAAGTACCTTTCTTTTTGCCCTTGTGTGTCCTTAACAGGGTCTTCGCAGAACAGTCTTATGTGTTCTACTAATTCAAAACTCTGTAGTATTTCGCCATGCCCGTATGGTAACTCCACACTTTTAAGCCTTCTAAATCCTTCTGGGTAATTTCTAGCACTATCGATAGGTATAGTACCGTCGTTTTCTGATTTGCCTGTACCTGCTAATCCATTGCCACCTTGGTGCGGGTTAGCAACGATGTTCTTCACAGGTATAGTTAAGTTGATGTTGTTAATTATTTTTAAAAGTTCACTGCCAGGCTTCATGTCGTTCCAAACAGGATCTGATAAAAACCAATTAAGTATTCTAGCGGTTGGCGAACCTTTCCAGGGAGATGCTACTGCTACCATGCCCTTTACGTTGCGAACATCTTTGCTTAACCATTCTGCTCCTAGCAGTCCACCATAACTGTGTCCTACTATAAACTCTACTTCGTTTGGTCTTTGTATGCGTTCAAAGATTTCTTCGTGACCGTCGCCTACTTGATACTCAAGATACTGTAGTTCCTGATCCAACCACAATGACAGATAATTAAATATCATTGAGGACGACCCGGCGCCATGTATCATTAGTATCATAATAATACTTATCTGAGATTGTGTAATTTATGTACTAAACTGATCACTGGGCACTGGATTATAGTCTAATTTAAGAAAGTCCTCTTCATATATTTCGCAAACATTTTGTATTACTGTTTCGTTATTCATATATTCTTCGTAAGTAATTGATGTTTTTCTTTCTACTTGTATTGGTACTTCTTCTGTTATGCCTAAGTGTGTTTCTATTTCACTTATGTCTATATACTCAATATCTGATCTTGTGTACCAATGACATTGCGGTCTTACAAAACGGTCTAGTTGTATTTGTTCATTTAAATAATTTAATTGTAAAGCAAAGTGTTCGAAACATTTTATTATTTCATCGGCACCCGCTCTGGTGGTAGGCATCCACGGTGGTGTTATGTTGGTATTGGTGAACCAATAATTTGGTGGCTCGCGATCGGTTAAGTACATTAATTCAAATATACTAACTAATCTTTTTGTTGGATTACGCATAACTGCTAATAGGTTATCTGTATAGTCTGGTAGGAAACCATCTATATCGTAGTTATGTTCGCATTGCGGATCTACTTGTCTCATACAATTTCTAACATGCTTACTTCCGCACCTTTCCATTGCTATATACAACAAACTCAGTTTAGGCGAAAATGTATATCCAGTTGGAAGTATCATAAATGTTCTACAAGTTTGGTTTCAGCCATCGCCAGAATTCATTGTGTTCTTCTGGCGTAACATGATTTACCAAAGTGCGACTGTTGTACGCATCAGTTCCGTAATCTTCTGGGTATGCCATAATGCCCTGTTCTTGGTAATCGCCTATACATGGCAAATAGTTTACACCATCGCGTTTTTGTCTGATATTTCCAGTCATCCACATTTTACTACCAAGACTGATAGATTCGTGTAATTGATATAAACCGTGATACATATGGTCTGAAACTTCATCTTCCCATTTCCAGTCGTGATATAGCAACATAGTTTTGACATATTCTACGTCTTGGCCCATAGGGTGTTCTTCTATAGCATAATCGGCCATGGTGCTGATATTGTTGCTGTATAGGTTTGTGTCTATAGGCATGTGTTCTTGCCATGGCATTGGTACTTGTTTGTTTTCTCTATCTGGCCAAACCAGTCCAGGTGACCACCAATTTAAATTTGCTATACCTAACTCAGGATCAAACTCGCTGTCTATGTAAGATTTGTGACATACTCTGTCAGGACTTGTACCCCAACATACCAGTATGTCATGAACAGGATTAAATTCTTGCTCTGCTGTTCTGCCAGGCCAATGATGATTTAGCAGTATCTGTTTTCCTACATAACATATTGCTTTTGTGTCAAACCCACCACGAGCCAAGTTAAAAATTCTTTCGCAACCGTTGTGTTGAGCGAATTGCTTTAACCAATGTGTACCGTCAATGGCATCGAATGTAGCAAAACTATCACCAGTTATCCAAAGTGTTTTAGGTTTATCGTGTGGGTTCATATACGTCTTTCCAACTGCTGTATAACTCGTACTCGAGGTCGTATGCTGGACCTTCTGCTGTAATACCATACTGTAAGTTTTGTTTTACGTGAACCATTTCGTGTGCTAATGTGATACCCCAAGCAGGACTGCCCATGGCAATATGTATTTCTGCTAATTTATCTGTAGGGTCCCAGTCACAGAATCCATATAAGTCTTCCACTGACTCGCCTTGATGTAGTATGATACTACAGGTACAATCGTATCCGCCTATGTCTAACAATTCAATGTAGTGCTCACTCATACTGTATATAGTGTCGCTGTGAGTAATCTTTTCTTTGAGATCGTAATTTTCTATTGTTAGAATCATTTGTATATTTTACTGGTCTTGTATTAGTTTGTCAAGTTCTTTCTGCGTCTGTACATCTATGTAGTTAGCACTATGCTGTAATGTTACTTCTGGTATTTCTAAATGACTATCCCATGTAAGTTGTCTTAATATAAATCCAGTTACTTCGTTATAGTCTAAACTTGGTAGTGTAGGATGATTTAATAAACCCAAATGTACTGTCATTATTCTACATTTCTTTTCTGCGTTATTGTAAATTAAATTGTTAGCATAATGTGTTAAGGCGGCCTTTTGTGCCGCATACATATACCCTTTGCTGATATTTGGTTGATGTGCTCTGCTAGATATGTTTACTATTGTTTTCTTTTTGTGATCTTTAAAAATTTTGAAACAATCTTCTAACAGTTGTACTTGATCAAATCCTATATTAGCACAATTAATAAAAACATCATACTGTTTGAAATCTATATGACTACTGGTGCGAAAAGAATCTACTTTGTGTTTTTCGCCAAGATAGGGAGTTGCTTCTATAACAGTTTTTATATTTCCTGCTAATCCTGTGCTACCTGTTATTGCTATTTTCATATTTCTGTACTATGTTAAAACTTTTTTCTCCAAACAGTTGTCCGTTGACACTACACTTATCGCATGGCGACGCACTCCTATCTCCTTTTGCTAGTCTGTTTCTTATCTTACGCATAGGTTTACTAAACCATACATCGTGTAGATCTTGTTGTAATAGATTACCTATAACATGTTCTTTGCCCCAATCATTAGAACAAAATAACACATCGCCATTCCAATCTACAAACAGTTTATAAAAAGGATAGTAACATACACTACCCTGTAGATCACTTATATTCTCTTCGTCAATATTTAACCAATCAATAGTACCGCTTCTGTTGTTTATGAACAAGCCGTAATCTTCTTCGCTGTAGTGTGCTCTATACTTTGTTTTGTCTTTGTAATCTACAATCATTGGATCAAAAATATCTATCTGCTCTAAGCCATCATATAAGTTAATATATAACCAATCTAATCCTGCGTCGAATAACCCCTCTACAACCGTCTTAGTAAGTTTATCTCCATTGGTATTACATTCGAGTGTAGCATTTGGTAAACGTTGCTTAAAAGACCTTACAATGCGTCTAAAGTCAGGATTAAGCAGGTTTTCACCAAAGCCTGAGAAACTTACTTTACCTTCAAAGTGATGTTTTGCTAGGTTGTCAGCAATAAGTCCAGCACCATTAGGTGTCATGTGTAAGTTCCTATTAGGATATACTTCATCGTTATATCTAGGACAAAACACACACTTTCTATTACATAACTCTGTAGTATTAACTTCTACAGTTAGAATACTCTTTATAGGATTGTCAGCAGAGTTCTCAAAGTGCTTTGCTTCTTGTAATTTTCTATGTGATAAGAAATCGTCCTTATTATTTAATGCCATAACAATATTTATAGTAAATATGAGTATGTGGGTTAGATTATTCAAAACAAATAGAAATGAAATTCATGCTGTAGTTCAAGTTCCTAAAGTAATGAATAGTTTTATAAACGATCTATGGATTTTAAAGAAAGTTCAATGCCTATACAGTTATGAACATAAGTTTCAACTTTTAGAAACAATGAAAAAAGCAACATTCGAACATAAGGTTGATAGAATTATTATACCATTGCGAAATCCTTATGATAGATTTTGGGACGGCATAACAGTAGCAGGTAGAGATGCTATGCTAGAGTTAAAAGAAGAAAATGCTAAAATGGTATGTAAGTGGTTAGCAGAATTGGCTGTAACAGATCCTACAACATTAATGCCCGGACCTACAGATCACTTCATGCCTTATCTAGATGATGACTTTGTAGATTGGATTACTAAAGGAGATGTTGTTTACACCACAATTGATATTGATGTGGGTCCAGACTATCTTCTATATTGGGATCACCACCACGGTGTCGACGATCCACCGGTGCCTAATAAAAGTTCTCCCGAAAGAGTCCTGTTTAGAGAATATCTTATAGACTATGGTAGTTCAGCATTTCCTTACAAATATAAAAAATTCTTTGAACCTATTAATGAGAATATGAAAAGACTACGAAATGGGTCTACGCCACTCTTGTAGGCGACTGTCAAACATTTCTGCCCATTCGTAATTTTGTTCCATTGTTAAATGATTTACATAGAACATACTGTAACTGTTTCTTTGTGTTTTACGTTTGCCGTCTACTCCGTCTATGTCAATAAAACTTGCGTTGAAATCTTTACGACAATGGTCAGCAATAGTAATAAATTTATCGTATGGCCTATAGTCGTGTTTAGGTGAACCCCATATAAAAGGAATATTTTTTATAGTCATTTTTGCTAACATACTATAAACTGTTTCGGCTTCATGTTGTATATTCCATAGACCTTTATAGTGCTTGTAATCTGTCATGCTGTCATATGCTTCAGCACCTATTTGATTTTCTATGTCTTCTACGATAGGACCCATGTCGTCTGGTATTGCGGCAAAGCCTTCCCATGGCCAATATCCTTTTTGATTTAAGAAAGCATGTTTCCATCCACTACCAAAACTTGTATGTGTCGGCGGCCCATTTGGTTTACTACCACATTCAACTTCATGCCCTACTCTGGAGGCTTGCCAGTTGAGACTTCTGGTAACGTCAAAAGTGTTATACTCTGTGATACCATTTAGTCGAGCAGTATCTCGCATAGGAGCAGAATATAAAAGAATAACAAACATATTTTCTGTGTAAAAATTATCTATTATGTGACGTAGGTTACTTGCTGTTGTTAAATTATCAGCACCAGTGATAGCACTGACTTTTAGATTTTTATATTTTTTCTTAAGCAATAAACACCAGTCATACTGCGAATCTACTGTTTTGTTTACTCGTGGATTAAGTTGATAATCTTTAACTGCTGTTCTGTAACCGTGAGCATAACTATCTCCAATTACCCATATATCCATATCTTCTATTTTAGACATTGTGTTTTACCTTATCCCAATATGCTTCGTGTCTGTTTGCTGTTAAATGGTTTGCCTGTTCTTTTCCTATTGCTGGCGGCCAATTTTCTTCTACTCCGTATATCTTGTCCATAGTCGGCAGTCTGCTTGAACCATACACCAATACATTATTTACTTCTTTGATTATGTGATGTAAATGATTCTTGTCCTTCCATTCAGCAAAACTACAGGAATGTATTAAAGAGTATTGTGTTAAAATATTATGTGTTTCATTCCATGATTCCATATGAGCGGAGGCAAAGTTTTCAGATTCTAAATTTGCTAATTTAAATGTTTCTTCAGTCAGCCATGGATGTGTCTGGTATATTCCTTTTACATATTTTTCTTTCCATTTTATATTATGTGGACCTAACTGTTCATCAAATTTTTCTTCACCCCAACTTGAATTAAATGTAACCCTTGTAGATGTAGTGGGAAAAACTATTAGATAATCATCCATGTTATCCCATCTAGCATCTCTGCCTGGCCATTCTATATTTTTTATTACACAATGAGTCAAATAGTTTATAGCATCTTGAGCCATGCCTGTTTTTGCTAAACAGTAAATGTTCTTTAGTTCGCGTTTCTCTTTGAAAAAATTTAGCCAATGTGTATCGGGCTCTTGGTCATCTAGAGTCCCCCAACTGTCCCCTGTGACCCACAAATTAGCCATTGCCTTTCCTCTTAATATATTTTTTAACTTGTTCGAAACTGCGTTTGTTAAGTTCTCTCCAGTCTACATTGTATATGTCATCTGGATGACTTACACTTCCTAGTGCTTTGTCTTTGAGGTATTCCCAGTTGTTGTATTCGCCTATGCTTCTTGTTTTGTTATTAGTTAATACTTCTTCTTGTAATTGTTTTCTCAGTTTAACAGCACTATCCCAATCAGTCCAGTCGTTTTTCCAGTAAACCAAGTTGCCTGGGTCTTCGCCTGTGATTTCATATCCAAACTGTTCCGGCGTCTTACTAATATCACTTGCCCAGTAGTCATCATCAGATATTACTGGCACAGTTAAAGCATTCATATAAAAGTTATGTAACAATTCATTTTCCAATACATAATCAAACCCTGCTCTGATATCCTTTTCATTGTCGTGCGACAGTCCTATAATAAAAGCACCGTATCTAAACAAGTCAGGTATCTGTGTTTTAATTTCTTTTAAGGCATCGTATAATCTTTGTCTTGGCCCACCTTTTCTAATCATTTTTGCGGCCTTCTCGTTAAAGGTTTCAATACCAAAAAACAAACCCTTAATACCTATTTCTGCCATCTGTTCTATTTGATATGGCTTGGCCGCTACCATATCCAGTCTAGCATAGCCTGTGAAGTGCGGTTGATAGTCAAGTTGTCTAACTGCGGTTAATAGGTTTTCATATTTTTCGTCTACTTCGTTGCTGGTTTCGTCTACAATGTTGAAATGTGTAACACCATATTTTTCGTATGCTGTACTTAATGTGTAAACCAAATTGTCTACACTTTGAAATAGTGTATCTGTTTTCTTAAAAGGTGTTGTACAAAAACTACAATTAAATTTACAACCTACACCTAGTTCAATACTTAACACATCATTTTCGTTCCAACAATCATCCTCGCCTGTGTCTGTCATAACTATTGGCGGTTCGGGTACAGTTGTTTGATCTTTAAACTTATACCAATCACTGTATCCGTCGTTGAAATAAAAATGTTTGTGTAAAGGTTCTCCCTTTAGCCATAAAGAAAATACATCAAGGCTTCTACCAATAAAGTAAGCATCTACCATGTGTGCTAATTCTTTTATGCCGTCAAAATATTCACTTATAGAACGTGTTACAGTTTCCGGTCGATATACGCCACCTGCGGCTATGCGTAAATTATATTTAGGTTTGAGTTGTTTTATAATTTGAAACAATGCTTCGTTTTGTAGGATGTCGTGATGACCTACTGTAATACTAAGTGCTAACACATTATCAGTACCGCCTTTGAAATGTCGTATTAACAGTTTCTGTAGTTTTGCTATGTCTTCAAAGTCACGTAACCATTCTGTAATATACTCTATATTCTGTACATCATAACCTTCTCTACGCAAACGGTCTGCTACAATGTAAGCACCAGGACTTCTAGCAGTATTACGTCTAGTACCACCAGTTAAAAGTCCAGGAGAACTTAGTATAACTGCTTTCTTCAAAGTTTCTCCCACTGATCAACTAACTCAATATGACTCCAGTCTTGTGAATGATCAATCCAAGGCCCACCTCTAGTAAAGTGCCATACCTTTGCGTCTTTCATTGGAATACTTGCTTTAGTACAATAGTCACTACTGCCTTCACACCAGTTGTATGTCTGCGGTACATCGCCTACATTGTCTGTCCATTTGAATTGATGTAACCATTGTCCGGATTTTGTATTTACTATGTCCGGTGTTAAATTTTTACAGTCAGGGTGAGCATTGTTAAACATCATCATACTGCTCCATAATTTTTTAGGATACATGACGTTTTGTTGGTTACCCAGTTTTGTGCCTGATAAATCTTTTGTGAAATTGTGTTGTACACAGGATACTGCTTTGTTGGTTTGAAAACTAAATAACACTTCCAATGGATCGCAGTTCCACACAAAGTCGTCATCGCAGAATATACCTATGCCTTTATAACCCATCAACCAAGGCACAAGGAATCTGCTGTAAGTAAATTGTGTTGTTTGCTTACCCCATGGCCTAGTGTATTGTGGAATGTCTGATGTGTTGAGATATACTATCTTTATATCTTTGTTATATCGCCTAATACTCTGTTTACATTTCTCAGCACTCTTACTATGCTTGGTGTCGTAACCTATATAGATGATAACTTCGTTTGCCACATCAACATTAAAATTGTAATACCACTTGTATATGTCTTTTCTAAATCCGCCACGTACCCATATTTCTAATCTGTTGTCGCACTGATGTATTTCAGTGCCGTCTATTGGTACTAGGTCGCACCATTCTTCAAATGTCAGTGTAGGCAAATTTTCATATTCGCCGCCGCTGTTCCACAATATAATTTCATAGTCCATTTCCAGATAATCCATCACAGCAACTTTCACACTACCAGGATGTATAACAATTTGGCCATCCTCCATATATCCCTGTGGGAATACCAGTTGTTCGTTCTCACGTAAATCTTCTGCTAACCATAAAAATTTAGCAAAGGTGTACAGTTCGTAATTTTGGGTATCATTGTCATTGGCATTGTCAATGTTTACTGTTAAGGGATCGTCATTGCTGATCCATGAGTTGGGATATTTTAAAAATTGTGTGTCAAAAAACTTTTGTTGTATCTGGCTGTGATGTATCAATTTACAGCCACCAAGACTGTTATACTGTTCTCGTAACTGCTCTAAGTCCTCCAGACAGTGGATATTTATGGGTGTTATGTCAGCCATGGTGCTATGTAATCTTGTATGAGTGTTCTTGAGAACAGCATGATGCCCACACCGTTTAACAGTATAAGTGCTCGGTCTTTCCACAAGAAGCCTACCCACATCCAACCTGTCACACCAATGAGGCTGAGTATTAAATCAAACATCTGTAGGCCGTCTATGCCACGCATACTCATACTGGCCAGTATAAACAAACTGGCTATCCATTTTATATACCATGACAAGTCTTGCTTGGGTGTGGCACTCTTTTGTATTCTGTTTGAATGTTTGATTTCGCCAACAGTGAACTCTTGGCCTTTGGTTGTTTCTATTATTACGTTGTCTAATTTTTCTGAGTGTGGTTTAACTACTCTGGTCATGGAATTCTCCTCCTAGTATTATGCGTTTTGTGTCTGATGTCAGACTGCTGAAGTCTGTGCCGTGAAAACTGTGTTGATTACAGGGAAACATAAACACACTTCCTGCTTTACCGTCTGTTTCATATGCCAACTCGCCATCACTGTTAAACACCTGTGTGCCCACAGAGTCTTGTAAGTAAATTAATATCTTAGCACAATAGCCTGTTTCTTCTACACGATCGTTGTGTATGCCAAAACCTTCATTGTCTGGATTAGTTGCTTGAAAGCCAAAACCTAACACAGAGCCTTGTACTCCTAGTTTTAAAAGTATTGTTGACCAGTGTTCCCAGTTACTTAAATGTTCTACTACCTCATCTACTTGAGGAATACCATAGTGTAGTATTGGCCAACCACCGCATAGTGGATCTTTTTCGTCGTTGTACCTAGTTGCTAATAGTTCGTATAGTATAGCACATGTTTCCGAAGAAAGCAAGTCGCAGGTTATGTGCGGGTACGGTTCTTCCGTCACAGCCGCATTTAATAAATTATCCCAATACACATCCATAATAATGTCCTTTAACGAGAA
>VMHT01102327.1_pt1 | contig 12133 bp, 10 predicted proteins | sample 4693611 | NCBI WGS metagenome assembly VMHT01 (sample SAMN12280063, study PRJNA550983) | marine metagenome | isolation source: seawater sampled from same location over 5 years 0.02-0.2 micron viral filtrate | place: USA: collected off the coast of southern California halfway between the port... ...
CGGCATGAAGATGGTGGCAGTCGAGCGACGGTTGAACGTGTTCAAACGATCCTCTCGATGGTACTTACTCGTATCCAAAATGAGTTATTTGATTTAGGAGCAGAACTTGCTTGCGTACCATCTGAACTTCCAGAATATATGGTGCTCATCAACGAGAATCAATGCTCAGTATTGGTCGAAGAGATGGATGCATGGCTTGAGCACATCGAACCACTCACGAGTTTCATTCTCCCATCTGGGCATGGTCCCGAGGCCATGCTCCATCTTGCTCGAACCGTAGCGCGACGGCTTGAACGTGGTGTTATTCGGCTCAAAGAACACGAGGGCGAAGGTTCGGTAAGGCCGCTCGTTCAAGTCTACCTCAACCGTCTTTCTGACTGGCTCTTTGTCCTTGGCCGATGGGTCACTGCCGGACTTGGTCACAATGAAATGCTGTGGCTACCACTTGGTAAACGAGGTCCAGAATCGGGAGTAGCGGACCGAATTCGTCGCCTTCACGCATCTGATCAAGACTTTGAGAAGCTCTGATCATTCAAGCCCAAGAGCACTCATATGTTGGCGTGCGCTTCTCAGCACGCTTTTTGTTTCCTCGTGAGAGAGCTGCTGTTCGGCCATGTCCCAGTCAAGCCACATGTAGCCGCGATGCTCATGCGAAAGTTTGACCGAGATTTGTTCGGTTTGTGCTACATACCAGTAGACTTGCTTGACCTTCTTTTTGCCTCGATGACGGTATGAGTATTCACTTCGCTCAACAAAATGATCGACGAATTGAATTTGGTCAATACCCGTTTCTTCTGCTAATTCCCGTTGTGCAGTGCTATGGTGGTTTTCATCATCCTCTTCGACGTGCCCCTTTGGAAAATCCCAATGCCCTTGTGGGTATTGGAGGAGGAGCACCGTCCCATAATTGACCAAGACGACACCGCAGGAGGTCTCCATGGTGGGAACTGAGAGGCCAACAGTCAAGTTATTTGTGGCGAAAGTAACATCGGCAAATCTTCTTGAAGGCGGTTCATTAGCCTCGTTCATGGGTGAGGCACTCAATGTTCTGAAGGAGGCAGGGTTGCCAGAGTTCACCACAATCGTTGCCGATTCAGATCTCGATGGGCTTTGTGCAGCAGCAGTTTTGAAAGCAGTCAACCCGAATGCAACAGTCCATTTTGCTCATGCCGCACTGGTACGTTCAGGCACGATAGATCATCTCATCAACCACCAAACTGCAATGGTCGACCTCCCTTTTCATCCAAATTGCGGGTGGTATCTGGATCATCATCAAACAAATAGGCCGAGTCCAGATGAAGAGGCATCGTTCATTGCGAAGGGTGGAACCTGTCATTGGGAAGCAACACCATCCGCCGCCCGCCTGGCTTACGATGTTCTTAGCCCGCACATTGATTTGAATCATTTAGAAGAAATTATGCCCGTTGTTGATGCCTTAGACTCAGGTCAAATCTCTCGAGAGGATTTTATTGCTGATGGACCGATTCTCCAACTTGCGCGTTCGTTGTCAATGAGAGAACCAGAACATATGCAACTTCTTTTGACCCTCCTCTCCAAAGGAACACGCTTGGCTGATGTCTTGGCTGATGAGCGCATACTCCCTCACGTGAGTCGAGCAAAAGAGGAACGAGCAGCCGCACAACGGGTTGTTGAAAGTTCGACAACAATCATCGATCGCTTAGCGGTTTGCCGTATGGATGAAAAAGGCGTTCGCTCAAACGGGTATCTCGTCACCGCATGGGCAGGCGACCGAGCAGATGCGTGTTGCATTATCCACGGCTACGCCGATGGTTCAATTGAGACACCCGAACATCCCCCCCTCTCTGCGAGTTTTTATGCGAATTCATTTCTTCCAAACGGGCAAGGAAGGTTTGACTTGTCCCGTATGGCAACGGCTCTTGATCCAACGGGTGGCGGCCATGCAAACGCATGTGGTTGCCGCGTTCAAGAACCGGGGCTTGACGCCAACCTTGACCACTGGCTTGCGATGTGGGCAGACCGCGATGTCTCTCTAGCAATTCAATGACTATTCGAGCACGATAAACAGGTACAGGAATCCCAGGAAAGCGTGGATGAAAACGAGGACCACAATCAAGTCTGCTGCCCTTCCATGCTTGACGCTGTGGTGACTGAACTTTTCACCAGCCATGCGCGCATCCCTTGCCTTTCGCCCCATCCGTGCTAAACCATACAGCAAAGCGAAGCCAACTGGACCCATAAACCCGTGAAGACTTTGCGGCATAAGGCTTGAAATCACATGTTCTCCCGAACGCCAAGCAACGATGGCTCTGGCCATGAAGGCAACGGCAATTACTCCAAAAGACGCGTAAAGTAGACGCTCGCCCATTGTTTCATGTCGGCTGCGTGCCGCATTTCTCTGCTCACCTTTGAGTTCGTAGCTTTTTCTTCGCCATGAATACTGCCACCAAATCCAAACCAGTAAAAGCGTGGCGAGGACAGGATGAAGGAGCAAAATGAATGCATTGATTAAATCCACAATTTGCCCCCTGTGTTTTGTCGGATGTGCTCCCGCCTCATGGTTGTTATTGGAAACCTACGTCGAACCTGCTCAGTAGAGGAGTGGCCCATGCCGGTGGGTTGAAGGAGGGTAGGTTGAGCCAACAGATGAGGGGCGAGCATTCTGCAGGAAGAGTATCTGGCTAATTGCCTTCAAGTTGCGTTCAAATCAAACGCAACAAAAGCGCGTCGCCAGTCCCTCGTTGTACGAACCCCCGACTGGCAATTGCTTGAGAAATCATGGCGACCAATTCTTCTCTTAGCGATTGCAGAAACTGAACTTCCAGCCGCAGATGAAGACGAACAGCCCTCGCCAATGCGAAAGTCAGTCAACATGCGGCGAACTAGAACAAGGCGAGGTGGCCGAGGTTCAACCAGTCCAATGGACTTGATTCCGTCACCTGAGGAAATGCTAATTCCAAGCGATTATTCCGATGCATACCGACTTGCAGTCCTTCTTTCTCATAAACTTCTCAACAAAGATGACTGGGATTCTTCTTGGGAAACAACTGAAACCAGTCTTCGAAACTCTTGCCTCGAAAAGGGAGTGCATCCTGTGTGGGGCGAACTTGCTCAACATACCCCAGTGTTTGGTCAATTTGCGGCCTTCCCAGTCGCAAAATCAAAGAAAAAATCATCCAAGAAAAAAGTAGACATGTCAGCCGCTTTTATCGATCCTCGTTCTTCGAAGGATTTGGCTACAGCCCTCGACTCTCTTGCGGCAACGGTCGATACGGCCGATGCTCAAGTCGCACTACGAAACGTCACTTCACAATTATCAGCAGGCCGTACCTTAACGCCCAGTGACTTGCTATTCAATCTTGAAGGACAGGCGTCGGTGCTCTCGGCTCTGCTTCACATTGCTACCGATAGCGATGCAACAGATGCACTCGCTCGAGTTGAAAAAGTCGACAAAAAACTTGCTTCTGAATTGATGGATTTGACTCAACTTCAAAACGGCCAAGTTGCGGATTGGGATGCAAGTGCAAACGCTAAGGGAGGGCATTCTCTTGCGCTTCGACGCCGGTTCCTTGCCTGGCAATTCCCACCAGAAGCCTCCTCAGAAATGGATGCAGCAAGCCTAACCGAAGGCCTCGAACTGCTTCAGAATGGTGATGCACCAACGCAGGCGATCGAACGTGTGACATGGTGGCGCTTAGCAGCTCTTCATCGTGAAGGAAAGTCACAAGAAACCATCGAAACATTGACGACTCTCAAACTCGATGCACATGCTGAACTATCAAATTTAATCCCACTTGTCTCCGATCTTTCGAACGAGGAAGTTCAAGCGTGGCTCGAAAGTCAGATCCCCCATCTCGATGACGGGGCCCTCGTTGACATCATCTGTGGTTCTGGCATTCATACAGAAACTCAGGCTCTAGCAGCAAAGCATCTCAGCCCAGAAAACATCGAAGCGTGGGAGCAGGTGCTCCCAGTCGTCATTGACATTTACACACGTTCGATGAACTTGCGAAGGTTGTCTGAAATTATCGTGAAGAATGATCTGACACCTCTCTCGCACCCATATGAGACCCTTCTCGCTGCGCATCTCTTAGCAGCAGGCAAAGATAACGATTTGTGGCATGCTGTCCGATCTGCTCGTGAAAAGGCGTTGGACTCTGTTCACAGCACGGATGCTCCGCCTGCCTTTTCTTCAACCAGTGAAGCATTGCTCATGCTGTTTGAAGGTGAGAATGTTGATGACGAAAGGCTTGGAACTCTGCTTGACAAAAGCGGCCTCCTTGCCTTCGGCGTCATCCGCCGTGCACTACGCGAAGGCGGCTCAGGAATCGTCGAGAACAAGGAACTGAATGCCCTGCAGACCAGCATCGCAGAAGCAAATCTTAGCTTGATGGAGGAACACCTCTTCACGGCCGTCATCGACACATTAAGGCTGAATCGAGTGGCACTCATGCTTCAACATGGGACATCGGATGATGCGACTGTGGAAAGCGTCAACACCTTGCTTAGCAATGAAAATGTTCCAACAGCCATGATTCACTCTGTACGGCATCTCGTTCTCGAGCACGATCTTGGATTGCCTTCGCTTGTACGATGGTACCAAACAAACGACCCCCTCTCGCCTTGGCACACCCTCGCACGCGCTTCAGTTTCGGCTTCAAAGCAGGATGAATTGAATGCCGCACGTGATTACCGCAGAGCAGGAGATCATGACGGCTTTGACTACGAGCACAAAGTGGTGCTCTATCGTAAATCACTCATCCACTTGGCATTTGCAGAACAGTGGAAGGAAGCAGTGGAATTACTCGAAGCCCAACCCTCCCTTCGAAGTGCAATCACCAAGAGGTTCCAACTGTACCTCCGGGTATCGTTCACTTCGACGCGAAGTACCAATGAAGCGACCCGTTTACTGAGAGATTTCGTACGCTCGACAAAGGTTATTTCACAAGAGAATGAGTCTGGGGAACTCGAAGAAATCGAAGTCACTTATTTTGCAGAAGACGATCTTGATATGCTCAAGACGTACCCCTTTGAACATCAACGTGTTCTACCAACAGATCCGTTTTGCGGTAGGGTCACAGCAGCGGTGAATTCCCTGCAAAAGAACCGTCGCAGGCAAAGAAACGCATTCGATACAAGGTTTACTCAGTTGATGCAAGGCTCTTCACCTTCACTGGATGAATTGTACGATTTAGCAAAGGAGGCCGCTGAAGAAAAACCAGTCGAAGGACTCATGTTCCTTGAACGGGCTCAAAATCGTGGCCAATTCAACATACGGGAGATTAAGCGAATTGCAGATGCAGAACAGGGTCTGTTTTCCGCCTACAAAGACCAAATTCCAAACGGCTCTCGCAGGTACCTCAGAAACCTCTCGCTCTCCCCATTGGTCCTGATTGACACCAATGTTCTTGTTGACGCACTAATGGATGCTATCAAGCAAAAACTCGAGGTTTTCACTGAAGCCAGTCTTGATATTGGTGGGCACGGGCACTTCCACCACGTCCTTCTCAAGCGTGCACAGGAAGGTAAAATCCAACTTTGGCTTCCAAAGATTGTGAAGCAAGAACTCATTGGAATTGCCAGCGACATGAACTTCCTACGCAATAGGTTCAGTGATCTCTTGGTGCCACCGACCATGCTTGATACAGTCTTTCAAAAAGACGTCATCAACGAAATCGTAGACAGAGTACTCACAGACTACAGCACGTGGCGCCCAATGGATCTGCAACTTGAAGCAGAAGCAGAAGAAGAAGAAAACAAGACAGGCGTGATTGAATTCTTCAAAGACTACACTGAAATTTATGAAGAAATTACTGCCATGAAGCGAACACGTGGAGAACCTGCACGGACCGTCATCGATGGGCTGGATGTCTATCCCGAAGCCCCAGATCGCACCATTATGCATCTCGCTATCCACTTGGCAAAGAAATCATTGGGCAATCTTGGAACCATTCTTGTGGCTACACGGGACAGTGATTTCACACTGGTTTCAAGAGCACTCGAAGAGCGATTTGGATTCGGCGTCGCAAAGAACAGCCGCGCACTCAATAGTTTTCTTCACGGATGAATTTGCTTCACCTTCTTGAGCGAATCATTGAGAGGTGGTTAGGATTCAACATTGTCACAAACCACAATTCACCCAAGCGCTGGCCCATCGTCGGTTTAACTCAACGGTTCACCATGCTCGCTGGGCGGTTAGTCGCTGGTGATCCAGTTCAAGATTTGATTGTATTTCGAATCGCTTTGATACGGCGGGTTATGGCCTGCAGTAGGGCTGTGTACTTCTAGACAATTCGAGAATTTCTGGGCGAGAGCGGGAGCCATGTCCTTGAAACCGTCGTCGTTTTCTCCTGAGAACACCATGGCAGGCGTGGAAAGAGGTGCGTCTTCATTGATGGTGTCGATCAATCCTTCGTGCGTGGTTGGCAAGTAGCCGTTGTACATCAGGACCTTATCGAACGTGTTGTCCGTGTTAGCAAGGTAAACAGGAATCATTGCAGCGCCTTGGGAATAGCCCAAGATGGCGTGGAAGGGCCCTTGCTGCTCAACGATTTGGTCGAGGTAGGAAATGGAGGCGTCGGCCCAATCTGGGTCGGTCGTGGGTTCACCTTTTCCTCCAGGAGGGTCTCGTATCCAGACGTTGTTACTCTCAGGCGTGCTGGCGAAGACGAACTCATAATCGCTTAAGCTTGCCATCAAGTCCTGCATGCCTTGCATGCTTCGAAAACTATTGGCGGTTTGTCCACCGCCATGGAGGGCGAGAATCTTCAGTGGCCCTTGCGGACCGATTTGGCTTTGTGAACATCCGACCTCATTGACGGTCTCGCCGCTTGGTGTGTTAGGGCACGTGTCGATGTCGTTGCTAACCCCATCGTTGTCGTCGTCCTTTTGAGATTCTGAGCAGCCAAAAGCGTCGACTTGCTCTCCAGCGGGGGTGTTCGGACACACATCGACGTCGTCGGTGAGTCCATCATCATCTGTGTCTTTTTGGGCATCTGCGCACCCCTCGGCGTCCGGGTTGGCGCCTGCTGACGTGTTTGGACAGCGGTCGTTCGAGTTGACCACTCCGTCACCGTCATCGTCAGTTTCGGAGTCCGAACAACCCGTTGAGTACACTGGCTCACCAGCAGGTGTGTTTGGGCATTCATCGACATCGTCGAGCACTCCGTCTTGGTCCTCGTCGCCAACGGGCTCAGGCGGCAAAGGTAGGTTAACGGAGATGCTTTGTTCGGATTCGTCAAACATGCCACATTTAGCAACCAAAAAGCCGATCGTACTGTGTTCATCCGTGTCAATCAAAAGGGTGTAGGTGCCATCAATCTCGGACAGGTTTCCAGCGATGGACGTTGCGCTTTGGTCGCTTGGGCGGTACTCGATCGAACAAGTTTCAGGGTATTCATGGAGAACCGCGCCCTCAACGGCCCCTAACGTTTCGTTCTCCATCGGTGGTGTCCATCCAAAGGTTAAGCGAGCATCGTTTTCTTCTGGTGGGTTGATGACAAGCATGACAGGATTTCCTTCACTTTCCAGCCCTTCAGAATCGTACGCTGTGATGGCGAGTACGAACGAACCAGGCCCAGTGATGCTCGTTTCTGTGGACCATTTACCAGAGGGTAGAATGCTCAGGTTCATCGATTCAAGCACGGCGAAATTTTTCTCGTTCAATACAGACAAGGTGACCCAAGAGGTTGCTAGGTTCTCGTCGTAGACATAACCCTCAATGGAGACTGCAGTTCCGTCCCAAATCATCGAGATTTCCTCATCGATCATGAGCTTTGGTGGGTAATTTTCCACCTTGTTTTCTTCAATCGTTTCGATTTTTTCTTCTTCGGTGTCGACAGTGGAGGTGTTCAATGTGTACACGACTGCGCCGGAACTGCCCATAATCAGAGCAACGAGTAGACTGAGTGCAATGGTCTTGGTGTCCATGGAGTATTTATTCCCAAACTGGATATAAACATGTGTGACACTTGTGGTATCGCCGAATTAGGGCTTCCGTTCAGCCAAACGCAGCTTCACATGTGTGAAATCATGGCATCGCCAAAGTCACTGCAGGAGAGCAGTGTGGCATTGTCCATCAATCGTTCAAAGTCATAGGTGACTGTTTGAGCAGAAATTGCACCTTCCATTCCCTTGACAATCAAATCTGCTGCTTCAACCCAGCCCATGTGGCGCAGCATCATCTCTGCCGAGAGAATTAATGAGCCTGGGTTAACCTTGTTTTGCCCGGCATACTTTGGAGCTGTGCCATGAGTTGCTTCAAAGATTGAAATTCCTGTGTCGTAGTTGATGTTTGCACCAGGAGCGATACCGATTCCACCCACTTGGGCAGCAAGTGCGTCAGAGATGTAATCTCCATTGAGGTTCATTGTTGCAAGCACAGAGTACTCGGCAGGTCGAGTGATGATCTGTTGGAGCATAGCGTCCGCAATGACATCCTTGATCAGCATCTTTCGGCCTGTGTTTGGATTTTCCAGGGTGCACCACGGCCCCCCATCGAGTTCAATTGCCCCATATTCTTCCTTTGCAATCTCGTAGCCCCAGTCTCGGAATCCTCCTTCTGTGAACTTCATGATGTTGCCTTTGTGAACTAGGGTCAGGCTCTCCTTGTCGTTTGCGATTGCATACTCGATGGCCGCACGAACAATTCGTCCGGTACCTTCTTGCGAGATTGGCTTAATGCCGATTCCAGAAGTGTTAGGGAATCGTATTTTGTCGACGCCCATTTCATTCTGCAGGAAATCAATGACTTTCTTGACGCCCTCTGATCCAGCTTCCCATTCAATTCCAGCATAGACGTCTTCACTGTTTTCTCGGAAGATGATCATATCAACATCTCCAGGTGCTTTCACTGGAGAAGGTGTACCATCGTACCAGCGCACTGGTCGAACACAGGCGAACAAGTCGAGCTTTTGTCGAAGGGCTACATTGAGGGAGCGAATACCACCGCCAACTGGTGTTGTCAATGGACCTTTGATAGAGACCAAACCGTTTCGCATAGCATCAAGTGTGGCTTCAGGCAACCATTCACCAGTGGCGTTGAATGCCTTTTCACCAGCAAGCACTTCTGACCAAACAATGTTGCGGCCACCGGCATAGGCTTTAGCAACCGATGCATCAACCACCTTGATCATAACCGGTGTGATGTCCACGCCAATCCCATCGCCTTCGATGTAGTGAATCACTGGGTCGTTTGGGATGTTCAGTTTTCCATTTTCCATAGTGACGGGTGTTCCTGCCATTGCAATCGATACGACGCAGAAGCGTCCCCTTCAAGAATGAACCGCCCGTGGGCTTTCCATGTACGGCCGCGTTGAGTGGACTGGAGGCGACACCGTCGCATGCATAAATGAACGCGGCGACCGTCTTCACTTGGATTGGGAAGAAGGTCCGACGCCAATGCAAGTCACGATGCAAATGATTGGCGCCTGCTCAACGGCAGACCTTGTTCTTGGTCTGAAGGAGCGCTCGTTCAGTGAGGTTTGGGTCGAAATGAACGGCAAGCGAGCCGAAGTTCGCCCAAAGGTGTTCACGGACATTCACATGGTCTATCACGTACGGGGCGATGTTCCTCTCAAGCTGGTCGAGCGGATTGTCGCAAAGAGTCACGAGAAATACTGCACCGTTTCGCAGATGTTTGTTGACGTCAACATAACTCACGCATGTGAAGTGCACGAGTGAATTTCACCGAGTGACAACTTTGAGTGCTGTCAGCGAATTCATCGCACTGAGTAATAATTCACGAAGTGCATTGTAGAGTGGATGCCATGTTTTGGAAATTTGTGGCGGAGGGGCAACAGGGAGCGTACCTTGCTCAGTGGACAAAACAGTGGCAAACGGTCGAACTTCTCCAGTACCAACCATATCGATAATGAGAGATAGATGGTACGCCTCTTGGTCCTTGATCACCTTTGCAGATTCAATCTTAGCCACAGCGTCGGCTGGCAAATCACTGAGCCAATCTTCGCCACGTTCAACCCTAGAATGAAGTTCTTTCTTGACTAGAATTTCGAGAAGTTGTGAGATAACTTCGTTTGACACAGGAGAATCATGCTTCGGTTGCAACGTCATGTCTACGGATTCATGGGCGAGCGTGCCCGACCCGAGGTCTGCCTCAACAGAAGAGACTGAGAATCCGTCGATTAGAGGCTCATCGTCATCATCGTCCATGAACATCGCAAGTGGATCGGAGTGCGTCACGGAGGATTGGACTTGTTGGGGTTGTACTTGAGGTGCAGAAGGGCGTACTGCTCCTAATTCTGCAAAAATATCAATCTCTTCTTCTACGACCTCTTCAGGTGCTGCTTCCCACGGTCCCATCATGTTATCAACTTCACATTTATCCATCATAGTACATCAAAGGATGTTTTTTTCAGTTCATTTTAATTGACGCTAAATTCGAACGAAGAACCGATAGATTATCATGGAACAGGTTTCTCTCAGCAGCCAAGTATCAAAGGGGCCGACGGATTCGATTGGGTTGAAGCACATGGCAATCAAATGGGCAACATCATCAGTTTTCTGGGCGGCTTCGCTCATTCTTCTGTTGAGCGCGCCGAGCATTTCGAGCGTTCCCAGTGGAGTTGGTCAGGCTGGAAATGAAGGTTGTATTTGTCACGGCGGGGCATCGGTCGAAACTGTGGTTAAACTCGAAGGTTTACCAGCCGTTTTTGAATCCAACACAACATATAACCTCTCGATAGAAATTCAGAGTTCTATTGACTCGCTGGCTGAACAACATCAAGGTGGCTTTAGGCTGATTATCAAGGGGGGTGGCACGGTGTTGTTTGAGGATCTCGAGGAGGTTCAATACTTGGAAGAAGGATGGACCCATCAATCCAATGGCACCTATCAACGAACTTGGAATCTAACGTGGACATCACCGAACAATTCTACAGATCCTATGGAATTCACTCTCATTGGAAACGCTGTCAATGGAAATCAACAATCGAGCGGCGATGCATGGGGGTCGTTTAGTAAATCAATCGCCCATGTGGATGGCCCTCCAGTCGAACAAGCCCCAATGAACCAGACCGACATCGATGCATTCGACCAATTTATCTTTGCCATAGGCATCCTTGCCCTGGCTTACTTCTTACTTAGAACACTCAAGTGAATTCAGTTGACGAATTCTATGTGGCGATTTTGAAGTGCTCGCAATTGTCTGTTTTCACTTGCACCATGGATCTGGTCACTCTTCACCCCGGTCAAGACAAGCATGACTCGAATTTCATCGCCTAATTCCTCGCGTACAGCGGCACCCCAGATGACTTGGGCGTGGGGTGAAATTTGATCGCTGATGATTTTAGCACATTTCTCAGCCTCCCCAAGAGTAAGGCTAGGGCCACCAACAACGTTGATGAGTGCACCTCGGGCATCCGATGAATCAATATCGAGCAATGGTGAATGCATTGCCTCCTCGGTGGCAGCCTCAACCCGGCCAGGTCCACTTGCTTCTCCAAGTCCAATCATAGCTACACCGCTACCGAACTGGATGACGGAACGTAGGTCTTCGAAATCGAGGTTGACCATACCATCGGTTGTTAGCATTTCTGCGACTCCTGTAATTGAACGCACAAGCAGTTCATCACCAACTCTGAATGCATCTCCAATAGGAAGGTCTTTGACACCTTCAATTTCGAGTAATCTCTCATTCGGGATAACCAAAATGGTGTCACAGTGTTCACGCAACCGCTCCAATCCCCACTCTGCGTTCTGCTTTCGTAGAGCTCCTTCTGAATTGAAAGGATATGTCACTACTGCGATTGTCATCGCACCTTGTTGCTTTGCAAGACGTGCTATGTGGCCTGCGGCACCAGTACCAGATCCTCCACCCATGCCTGCCGTGATGATGGCAAGCTGTGTGTCATTGGTGATTCGACGTAGCGAAGGTTCAGACTCTAACGCTGCAGCCTCGCCTTTTGTTGGGTCGCCACCAGCGCCTCGCCCCCGTGCAGTCCTTCCAATCAATACTTTTTCTTCGATCGGTGACATCAACAATGCTTGGGCATCTGTATTGATGGCGTATCCTGTGACGTACGAATTCTTAAACAAACGTTCATCGAATAATCGATTGACAGCGTTGCAACCAGCTCCACCCACACCATACACGCGGATCCTTGGTTGAAGGGATTCGAGAAGGGCTTGCAGTTCA
>VMHT01141022.1_pt1 | contig 12132 bp, 12 predicted proteins | sample 4693611 | NCBI WGS metagenome assembly VMHT01 (sample SAMN12280063, study PRJNA550983) | marine metagenome | isolation source: seawater sampled from same location over 5 years 0.02-0.2 micron viral filtrate | place: USA: collected off the coast of southern California halfway between the port... ...
AACAGGCTTTATCATGTCCTACTTTATCTAAGAAATCTTTCCACCAGTAAATTAGAGAACCAGATTGTTTTCTTTTAGCATTCCTGTTGTTCCAAAAAAATAAAACTTTGTCCTCTAAATCCATATCTTTACGCATAGATTCTATTTTTGACAGACTTTCAGGATCAGTTTTTCTAGAAAATATATCAGGATCGACTGCGTGTGGGTGATATACCTCTTCTGCGTTAGGTGCAGTCCCACGAACACATTCACTAGTTAGCTTAGAGATAGTAACTATGGAATCCGTTGAATCATAAAAATTCTTGTTGAATACCGGAATAGGCTTATTGTCCCATACATGATAATAAACAAGTGGAACGTGTTGACGGATTTCATTCTCCATCATCCACAGCCACTCATAGAACCTTGGATCTGTCATAAACCAAATCATATCAGGTTTGTGATCGTGCAAGAAACGGCGAAGTATTGCTTCGTCGCCATAACCATCAATAGGAAAAATATTCCATCTTCCATCATATCCATCGACAGCTAGCGGAGTATAATCATTATGTTTTACTGCGCCGCCTAAAGATATAACCTCAAACCTGTCTGACTGTAACAGTGCCTCAATCATATACTTTGTCTGAGTGGCAACCCCAGAAGGCAATAGCGGATGATCACTCATCGTTAGTAATTTTATTCTTTTCTTGGACATATAATTTTCCTCTAGGAACAATACTCAGTTTGATAAAACTCACAAACACCTGGGCGGTGCTTACAACTTCTACAAGAGTTTCTGTTTTTGATATAGTTTTTCTTTGTGATATTGTGGAGAGCGGCAGTTAGAGATTTCATAGCATCGGCAGTTCTTTTCTTGGCTGCGGTGATTCTAACAAACTCTACTTTCTTCCCTGGCTTAGCTGTTCTCTTGAGTAAGACAAAGTGACAGTCTAAATCCTTTGGCTCCACATCATATTTTTTAGCATAGAAGTGTTTGTAATATACTAGCTGATATGCTAATGTTGTATCACTCTTCTTTTCACGACGCCAGCCCCATGAGCAAGTCTTCCAATCAATCAGGTGAATCTTTTCATCCTTCTTAGAGTAAACCACAAGGTCGATAAAGCCTTTGAACTTTTTTTCTGCTTCCGTGAATTCGGTGATGGGTACATAGAGTTGCTCTTCTGCGGCAAGAACCTCCCAGTCCTCACCAAGCTTGCCAAATTTCTCTACCAAAGTTCGGTATAAATCTGGAATTATTTCAATTCCTTGCTCCATCCACAACGGAAGATCAAACTCATTAGCTGCCCTCTGACGTTCGTCTAAAGGTAATGCTTTTAGTTCTTTTACAAACTGCTCTCTGAGCAGATTAGTGATTTTTTCAGAGGACCTATATTGCTCAGTCTTAGTGAGAGTCTCCTCACATAAGGTATGTAAAGCTTTTCCAAAGGCAGTGTAAATATTGCCTTGAAATTGCTTGACTTTATCAATGTAGGTAAGTTTATGATAGTGTGGGCAAATAAGCCAATTCTTCCACTCAGAGTAGGAGATATGTTTTCCAGCCAATGTATACCGCTTTCTTCAAGGTCCACAGATAGTTATAGACGCTCAATCTTATTATATAGTACAGGACTCAGTTGTTTAAGTAAATCTTTATTTCCCATATAATATGCCTCAAAACCAGTTGCAAAATATTCCCTCAGTGATACAGACGCATATGGTCGGATGAAAATATTTGCTGTTACCATTCGTAGCATTTGCTTACCGACTCTTTTGTACAAAAATATATCAAAATCAGTATCAAATTTCAAGTCTTTAAAATCGTATTCTTTGGTCCAGTATCCTTCTGAGCGCAATTCAAACTCTAACTGGGACCTTTTTGTAAGAAATTCTTTTATGAGCTTTTTGTCTCCGTAAATCTCTGTGGGATATAACATTTCAAGATGATGCGCAAACTCATGAATAACATCATCAATAATATCTTTCGCATCTTCTTGTTGATTAGTCAAGTAAAACACGCCGTCACGATACATAGCGTTCGTACTTCTTTGATCAAATTCTGGTATATGTTCAATTCTAACTTCTTCGAGGTCTTTGAAATATCTTGCGGGAAACAACTTTTCCAAAGAGTAGAAGATAGCCTGTAGATCTATTCCTTCTGGAACAGGATCAACTTCAATTACATCTATCCCTCCAAATCGAAAATATCTAGTTGAATTCTCTACTTTTTCAAGGATATAATCTCTCATAAAATCTCCGAAGCCAAGGTAGCTAACTTAGAACGCTCACCTTTAATTAGTGTAACGTGACCAGCAATGTTGTATTGTTTGAATTTTTCCACAGCATGGGTTAAACCATTAGAAACAGAATCGACGTAAGAGTTATCAATTTGCTGAATATCTCCTGTTAGGACTAGTTTAGTTCCATGACCAACCCTTGTTATTATAGTCTTCAATTCGTGTGCTGTCAAGTTTTGAGCCTCATCTACAATCAGAAAAGCATTTGAAATAGATCTTCCTCTGATGTACGTCATCGCTTCTATCTCAATTGTTCCTTGTTCTATTTGCATATCTAAAGCTCCTCGGTCGCCGAATAATTGTTCTAAATTATCACGGATAGGAGCGATCCAGGGCATCATTTTTTCTTCCAATGTTCCAGGCAAGAAACCAATATCTCGACCCATGGGCTGCACAGGGCGAGTAATAATCAACTTGTCATACCCACCTTTGGAACTAGTGGTATTCATAACTTGTTCTAAAGCGCAAGCAGTAGCTAAAAGAGTCTTCCCTGTTCCAGCAGGACCCGTCAAAGATATGACCTGTATATCTTTATCAAACAAAAGATCCATAGCATATTGTTGTTCTTTGTTGTTGGCAGATAGTCCCCATATGTTTTTGTATTTATTTACTTTTCTCAAAGGGGTATCGTAATCTGTAAATCGACAGATGGCAGATTTGTTTGTGCCTTCATTCTTGAGTAACAAATACTGGTTCGGATAAAGTTTTACTTTTTGTTCGGGCAACAACAATGGCGCACCTTGATAAAATTGATCAATCACGCTGAAATCTACTTCCAACTCTCTTGTTCCATCGAAAAGATGTTCTATGGAATTGATAACCTTTTCAGGCTGGTAGTCATGACACTCAATTCCGTGAGCATCGCACTTCACCCTCATATTCAAATCTCTAGAAACGACTAATACATCCTTACCTTCATCGATTAGTCGTAAAGCAACAGCAATAATCTTATTGTCTGAATCTGTCTGTTCCATTCCAGGTGGCATATATTTAGAATCAAAAGGAGCAGCAAAAACCTTTCCTTTACCCCGACCGAGAGGAGCGCCTGTCATTAAGCTACCCTTAGCTCTTAGAGAATCTAAAACTCTATTCATAGTTCGAGCATTTAGTCCTGCTGTGTCTTGTCGGTGCTTGTGTTTATCAATTTCGTCTAAGACTATAGTGGGGATTGCTATATCGTTTTTTCCGAATGCTAATATGGAACCTGCTTCTGTGAGATATACGTTGGTATCTAGAATTACTGTTTTTTTCATATTTTTCCCAAAATAAAGGGTTTAAATAAATAGTTCCGACGTTAAGTTCAAGGGAAATAAAAAAGCCGCCCGAAGGCGGCTGGTGGAGGCGGGGAGATTCGAACTCCCGTCTTAATTCTTCTGCTTCAAGGTCGTCCACAAGGTTGGTTCAACTTTTATCGTCGGTAAAACTCTAGACTAGGTTATTTGTTTCGCTACACACATCTAACCAAAAGCGTTTACGAGCACCAAATACGACTTTCTGTTTTTCGGCTGTCGTCGCCTCAAGCGTAGCCAGGTTATTAAGCTGCTAGTGCTAGTCCTGCGTTATTGTTTGCAGTTATAAATTTAAGCGTTTTTAGTGAGCCACGCTTCCCTCACCCTTGCACCTTTTCCGTTTCCAAACTAATCGAATCCAGTCACCCCCTTGGTAAGTATTCTATACCATGACGTATTACTTGTCAAGTTATTTACTATTCTATATATGCTGTTAAGGTTGTTAGCTGTATAAAAGCTAGAATAAAGCAAGAAAGAATAGAAAAAGTTTAGAGAAGTTGTTAAGAGCTTGCAGCTATTATAACGAACCCTGAGAAAGCGTTAAGCTTTTTTATGCAAATAGATCGTCGGCTTCTGGATCTGTTTCTGGACTTTCGTCGGAAGCTTCTGGTTCTCCTGCATTTCCTAGATCTCCTTCCCCTTCTTGTTCCTCTTCATATTCATCGGTTGTGACATCTGGAAGATCTGACTGGAGTTCGTCTTCGAATTTATCGAAGTAAAGGAGCATGTTCGTAACAAGATAATCATAGAACACATCCTTGTCTTCTTCATCTGCTAACATATCGTAGGCATCTACAATTTGTTTTTCAACTGCCTTGAAAGTTATAGAAGCAAAATTGCGACCTGTCTCGTTCTGATCTTCAATCTGTACAAAATCATCATCAGCCGTTCCATCATTATCGATATCAATAAATTCACCTTCTACAGATTGTTCCTCTTTGCCATCAGCTTCAGGGTCCAAGTCAATTGAAATCTTTTCCAACAATGTATCAGTGTCTATTATATATTCAATGTTCTCATTTGAGACAGCTTGTTCACCCTGGTTTTGTGATTCAATAGGTCTCAGGGTATTTTCAATTGCATGTACGATGTGATTTCTGAAAGATTGTCTTTGATCTTCAGATGTTGTGAGCATCTTATAATCATCTTCTATTGTAGGGATAATTTTTTCCAACAAATCAGCTAGCACATTGATACCGGTGCTTCTACTAGCTTCTTCTGTCCCTGTTTCAGCCTCCACTAACTTACGAACAACTTTTCTTATCTTCTCTTCAGCGAGTCTTTGTTGTTCTATCTTTAAAGATATTCTTTTACGAATGTGTTCCCTGATAAGTTCTTCAGCGATGAGTTGGTTGCGATCAATAGTCATAGTATTATAATTATCTCCGTCTTTGACGTTTAGCTCTTCTAACTTTAGGTCTGGTTGTTTTAGAACGCTTTTTATATGGGTCATAGGTATTGGGCGGCCCAAACCCCCCAGCATATCCAGATACCGCTCCACTCCCCATGGTAGACATCTCATCAATAGTGTCGTCTATTAGTGAATTCAACCTTTCAGTTTGTGGAACCAATGAACTCCAAAGAGCCTCACCATCAGCAGAAGGCGGAGCATAAGATAAAAAAGTTTCCTTATCACCAGTGGCTATAGCTTTTCTCATATCACGAGCACTATAAACTAAACCATCGCTAGACTGGACAGGATCCTCAACGATGTCCTCGACATTTACACCGGGGTTATGACGCTCAGCATACGATTGCGCTCGATCAAAGCGAGTATCCCCCACATCTTTACTACTCTTCACTAAAAGGACCGTATCTCCATCTATAGCAGATTTTGGATCGGCAACAAATTCATAGACAGCTTGGACCGGGCTACGGTAGTCTGCAATTTTTGCAGTGATGTTTGGTTCACCGTTTTCAAGATATTCTTCCCAAATACGCAACGACTGCTCGTTGCTTACTTCTGGATAATCGACGGGAGAAATCAAAACAATTACTTCATCCACATCAGGACGCTTAGCGATCTTATTCACATAGTCAAAATGACCACGATGTGGCGGCTTGAATTTACCAGGGAATAAAGCTATGCGCTTACCTTCTTTTTCGGTAATGACTTGAGCATCAGTATTTAGTGATTCATTTCTTTGCCCTGGAGATTGTTTTACTGCCTTGGTTAATTCATTTGCGATGACCGTGGTGTTTCGGAGGGCTTTTTCACCAGCATTTATAGCTTTATTGCGATTTTCGTATGTGAAGTAATTACTAATATCCTCAGACAATTGTTGGGTTGCTTCAAAAACATTGTCGATAGATGTCGATAAATTGTCCATGTATGTTTCGGCAATTTTAACAATACTGTCAGTTTTCACGGGCAGTGTAGCCAAGACTTTATAATCGGCTTGTGCTCCACCAATTTTACCCAGAGCCGATACAGTTATAGACCATTGGGCTCCGCCCTCGCCTTTATTCTTGGATTCAGTCAATAAAGAGTTGAATCTATTCCAAATTTTTCTATTTCGCTCAACTGTCAGATACTTCAAGCCCTCTTCTGCTACTTGTGGATCTTCTTGGTCTACTTCGGCAGCAACTTGAGCCAATTTATCTCTTCGAGCCGCATCATAGCCATTTGCATTTCTTAGGATCGTATATTGTTCTTCCCAATTAGCAGCTTTTCTGTATAGGTCGTAAGTACTCTTTGTTCCACTTCTTCCAATACCAAAGACTCGCTTTGACACCTTGGCATCTGTACCCTGGGTAAGAAGCTCAAAAATATTATCCCTTGTGATAACAAATTGTTCAATTTTTATTTCTTCGCCCAGTTTCCAGCCTACAATATAAACAACCTCACCATATTCATCTAAAGCGTCAACCAAGTTTGTAAAACTACCATGAATTACACCCGCCTTACCGCCTTTTTGCTGTCGTTTATCGCTAAGTAGCTTTAGACTAATTGGAACTCCGGTATGCCCATCTAAGGTACTAAAAGCCATCATATCTTCGATAGGTAAATTACCTTTGTCAGTTATTTCTTTAGCTTGCTTCCCGGACAACATGGCAGACAGAAAACCCTCAAATACAAACCCAGCAGAGGATGATGTAAAGTTTTCGATAACCGCAGTTAAAGATTCAAGAATAATCAGGGTGCTAATCATTCTCTGAGGGGAGGTCATCTTATTATCAAGCTTAATCCTGTTTCTTAGATCTTCAAACCTTTTTTCAACACTAGCCCCTCCTGAAATTGTTGCAAAAATCTTCTCAACCTGAGATCTTTCCATAGATCCAGGATCCCCCCAAGCTTCTGATGGTGCAAACTTTGGCAAAGATAGAACAAACTTTCTAGCTCGATCAGACTTAATATTACTTTCTTTCTCTGTTATGATTGGTTTGTCAACAATAAGAGATTCTTGTGTACTTCTTTTTAAATTCCCGTAACGGAACATCCCAAGTATCTGATTCAGTGGAGCATAATTACCAGCGAACTTATATGTGTGACCATTATAATCAAATACTACTGCCTCAACTGGAGTAGTAATATTAGAAAACTCCTTGATTTTGTTGAGGTGCATTTGCATTATAGCCATAGCTTCAGGGTTTTCTGCACCAACTGAAGTTATATCTTTTACTGCTTCAGCTAGTTCTGTCTTCAGACGCATTACCTCTTTGCTATTATCGGCAATGAAAATACTTTCTAATCCTTTGAGAATCTCAACTGTAAAGTCATGTATTATTGTCTCCAATGGTTCAATAGCATCTTTTAGCAGCATTTTCTTAGTAGCTACGATTTGCTGTAATTCGGGTAAGTCCTGAGGAGGTACACTCTTTTTTAATTGCCGAAGACCAATGTTTCCAGGCAACCCTAAAATATATTTTACTAACTCTTCTTTCAATGCCTCTGGCAGATCGGAGTCTATCCCATTCAATAATCTTTTGAACATATAGTCTAAGACTGTTGAATTGTCCCCTAATCCTTCAGAGGATATCTCTCGATCTATTGCTCGTGTTGCATTTATTAAAACTGTGTCATGTTCTAATTTCTGAAGCTGTATTAGGGCTTGACGTGCAAGCTTAAAATCGTCACCGTGTAATCTCTCTTGCATACGCTCAAAAGCATTGTCTAGTGTTTCTAAGGTTCCTTCTGGGATTGGAGATTTTTCTCCCGATTCACGATCAAAAACAAAATGACCCACATCGTGGATCTTTAGAGTCTTGTCATCATATAGGATAACATTCTTAGACCCTGGATCCATAACTTCGGCATTATACCAAATGTTTGTATCTGGTCCAAAGATTCTCTCTTTTTCTTCGTCAGAAAGAGCCTCTACAGCTTTTTCGAAAGTAGCAAAACCACCAGTAAAAGCCTCGGTCAATCCGCCACGACCAGCAAACTTTGTTGCTAAAGCAGTTGCGTCAAGCCCGCCGGACTTTAAATTTCCTTTGTTTCTTGCGCCTTTGGCTTTTCCTTCTGGAATAGAATAAGACAAGAATAAATTTTGACCATCAACCTTTTCTTCGGTTGTTAGTTCGCCATTGGATGCTGCCTGTAATATTTCTTTCATCTCACCAAAAGTGAGATCCCTATTTTCATAGAGATGATCCATATGACCTGCTACGCCACCCATTACTTATCCTCAGTAAGAACTTTTAACTCTTCTTCCAGAGTACTTACACGCTCATTTAGCGATCTCATTTGACGCTTAATAGAACGTATGTGCTCTTTTGCTAGTTGAAGCCTTCCCGTATCTCTTTTATTAGTAACTCTAATATTTGATACGATATCATATAAAGCCTGGATAGAAGCTCCGGGCTCAACTCTTAGATCTTCATTTAGAAGTATTTTTTTAGTCAGCTTTTTTAGCACTTGCTTTCTTTACTTTCTTTGCTGGAGCAGCAGCCTTTACAGGTGCGGCAGGTTTTGAAACTTCTTGTACTGGTTTAGCTGCTGGTTTAGCTGCTGGTGCTACTGGAGTAGACTCTTTTACACGAGCCGCTTTACGCAGTCTTCTAACTCTGGGGCTTGGCATGTTTATTCCCTCCTAGGAATTTTGTTTAATAAATAGTAATAGTATATAGTTTTCTACTACCCTACAGAACCGGATACCTCTACAAAGAAATTGCCGTCCCTTACGTCCAAACGATAAACTTCATAATTTCCTACATCATTGGTACCATTAATATAGAGATAATTGTCGGAACCTGAAATATAGATACTCCTGTTATTTGTAAGGAGAATATCGTTAGATATATTAAACTCCCCTAGAGCACCCACACTTGTCTGAAGGACAGTCGTCATCTGTGCTTGTAGGGTTTTTAGTTGACTATTAAGTATCTTTGATGTATACGAAGGGTCAACAGTTCCTAAACTTCTTCTTGACATTTATATTGGCTCCCTTATTCACTAGCGTCATACCCGAATTCTGTTTCGCCAGCTACATTCAGGTATTTACGAGTAACAAAACCAATTATGTTTAAAGCATTGGCAGCACTAGATTTTATAAATAATGATATGCCAGAATGTGGAACCCCAGGGTAAACTTGAACTAAGCCTGCATTTTTTGGTATCTCAATTGAAATGGTTTGGTGATTTGATGTTCCACCAATACCCAAAGTCAGGGTACAGTCGGCGGAAGAAAAGTTACCACACCATAAGAATACTTCATCAATAGCATCAGAACCACATTTATGAATAGCTGTGGCGGTCGCTAATGGTCCAGGCACCAACACAGGAGCATTTGAGAATCCTGCGTCAGATAAAGGATAGCGTGCTGAAGAAACAGGGTTTATAGTATCAAACCCGGTTCCTAACATGGTAGATTTGAAACCGGTAAGTTTTTCTGGTGCGATTGGGGCAAAGAAGTTATTTAAAGCCATTTACGGATCCTCTAGTAATAAGCACTATAAATAGTTGCTATTTATTATCAAAACTTTGAATTTTTGGGATATTGAAAAATTCATCTAAACGTTTTTCCAAACGCTGATATCGTTTGATTACCGAGGTTGTAGTCTCATCGGCTCCCTTATTGGCAGTAGACCACAAAGCCATCTCTGCTTTAGCGATAGACTTTTTCAAAAACACTTTCACTGCTATCAATGGCGAAGCAACACCTATATTCTCCATAGATCGATAGCCAGCAAAAATAATTCCAACCAATTCATTATTTGCACTGACAATGGGTGAACCACTGCTTCCTGGCTTAGTGGGTATAGTATACATGGCATATCCTTCGGGAGTATGTCCAGAAAAATAGCCGTCAAATGTCAATACCATTCTTGGAGCTACAATCCCGTGAGGCGCTGCCATATTATATACTACTTCACCTCTTTTAGGTTCCGTTGCTGAAACTCTTAGTACTGGAGGTTTTACAAAAACATTAGATACAGCCAGTAAACACGTATCAAATCTTTTCTCTATGGACACAACAGTTCCAGAGTGTTTATAGCCGTTGAAATCTACTATGGTAAATTTCTGACCTAAATGAGTTACTTTTACACCGCCGATTACAGTGGTGGGCTTGTGTGTGCTTTTACAAGAATGACCAGCAGTCAAAACATAGCTTGTGCTATTATCTACTTCGCTGTGCGCTACCCAAGCACCAGAAGAAACTGCTCGCATAACTGCTTTTTTGCATTTTTCTTTCTTTGTTTCTGCATCCAACTCACAACCTTCCCATAAAGTCTCTTGTCGAATCTGGACAAATGACCTAACCGGAAAATTATGTACAACAGGCTTAACGCTGGGGCTTGAAGCACATGCTCCCGTACAACTTGCAACTGTAATATACAACAGGGTGACAATGCACGCTCTTAGTAGGTCGGTATTTATACGCATCATAAAATAACTATCTCAGAAAGTGAACTTAACACAAACTTTCTGCCTATGTAGTGTGTATGAAAACTAGTATTTTCAACCATAAAGGAAGGGAAAAGAGTATGTTACCGTATATAAGAGTTTTATTCTCCACATTGATATTGTCTGTTGTTTCTTTTGGCAGCGTTGCTTCTGCATCCCCCGATGCTGGCGTGCTTGTGCCTTTAGAACCCGCTTGGGAAAAGATTGATGGTCAGTGGAATTTCAATAATTCAAGTAAATCCGAGCGTCAAATCTTAGTGCATATTACATCTTCTCGAATAAATACCCAGAGTAAAAACCTACTTATTAAAGACTTGGTAAAACTTCCATTCGTTATGATCCTAGACAGTAAAGATCTGGAGTCCAAGAACAAATAAAGAAGCAAGGGGTAATATGGTTACAAAAATAACATCTAAAAAGCTCCTTATTATTTCATTACTTCTTTCGATTGTAGTATCTGCTTTACTTGTATATAAAAATATTCAACCAAGTGTTTTATTATCAAAAGATACAACTTATTATTTACCAGGGCAGCAAAATAACTGTCTATGGATAATAAAACTAGATAACAATATAAGAAATCAACCAGGCTCTAATTCAGAGATAAAAATTGGAATTCCCCAGGCTCAGAAAATGGGCTATTTGGCTGGTCGTATTGAGGTTGGAAGGGATAACACTCTTATACTTGCTTTCAATCCACCGGGAGTCAAGCCCGGTCGTCCTCCTATTGTCATGACAGCCGATTATTCAATACAGGACTTACCTATAAAATCTATTCGTTTTAGGTGGACTCAAAGTAGTTTAGTTACTATTTTGTTGTTCGAAGATAAGGAAGTCTGTTTAGCATCCAGGGCTAGGAAATGAATAGAATTGTCTTCCTTTTGTCTTTAGTTTTTTTGCTTCCTGGATGTGAGGAAGACAGTCTCATAAAATTAGATTGTTCTCCTGGAGCAGTCAAGTATTGTGATTATCTCGGGAATATTTATGAGCAGCCCAATGAACCACGAGGGCACTTTGGAGCATGTCGTGATGGGGTGATGACCTGCACTATGAACGGCTGGAGCGAATGTATAGGTGTTCAGGGACCAACCGAAGAAGTTTGTGACGGTGTTGATAACGATTGTAACGGCGGCATAGATGAAATATTTCCAGAAAATCAACAACTGTGCGGCTTTGAGGAAAATATTAGTTATGGCGTAGGAGTCTGTACTCCTGGAGTGATGACCTGTGAATCAGGATCTTTGATGTGTGCCGGACACACTGGACCTACTGATGAGATTTGTGACGGGCTGGACAATAACTGCGACGGCTCAGTTGATGAGGGTGTTGCTAACTCCACCGCTATTGTTTGCTATGAAGGTCCTGAAGGCACAATGGCTATTGGCGAATGTCGTGCCGGCGTCCGCTATTGTACTGATGGTGGTTTCGATGGACCTTGTGATGGTCAGATAATACCCCAAGAAGAACGCTGCGATAATCTTGATAATGATTGTGATGGCGAAGTTGATGAAGGTTTCGATACTCGTGGTGTGGATTTAGTTTTTGTTCTCGACATTTCTGGTTCGTTTGATGACGAGATAGAGTCGATGATACAAGGCATCGCTCCGCTTTTAGACGACCCGATAACGAGCAATTTTCGATTTGGTCTCGTTGTTGTAGGTACGGCATCCAATGGGGAGATTAGACCTGAACGGCTGCACTCCACTATGGTTTCTAACTT